>ENA-ORUX01000015-ORUX01000015.1-human-gut-metagenome-genome-assembly--contig:-NODE-15-length-181045-cov-16.592491_pt1 | contig 181045 bp, 210 predicted proteins | sample MGYA00242087_ERZ509225 | MGnify/ENA primary metagenome ERZ509225 (study PRJEB26280, sample SAMEA2338864) | human gut metagenome | biome: human gut; feature: human-associated habitat; material... | reverse complement strand
GAACCCACGTATCCAGCTTGGAAGGCTGGTGTTCTACCATTGAACTACACCCGCACAGCTTGTTGTCTGTGCATCTCTGTCGCATCAACGAAGATTAGTATATATGATGAAACTGTATTTGTCAACACTAAATTTAAATTTTTTCTATTTTTTAACAACATATACAAATCATCATCTGGCAAACAATTTGTCACGCAGATAAAATCATCCGTTTCGCTGCTCAGCTCTATATCGAATAATTGCTATGCAGTTTATCAGAAGGAGCTTTCACTCCTCCTGATATAAGCAAATTTCCACCTGCTACTTATTACTTTCCACGATGAAAGCCTGGACTTACTGTATATGATGGAACCTGTCAGGAAAACAAAATTTTACAGTGTTAACCAGAGATCAGTTCTCCCAATCCCATACATTCGTAGCTTCCACTGAACTTCTTGGTTTCTTGATCACAAGTTCAGGACTCTTCGCACTGACCTTGGTGTTTGCCGGAATAGATGCTGTAATAAAGGTATTACCTCCGATAATCGTATTCTCTCCGATCACAGTCTCACCGCCCAGCACAGAAGAGTTAGAATAAATCGTCACATTATCTCTGATCGTCGGATGTCTCTTCACATTGGCAAGCAGCTGTCCCTGACGGGTGGAAAGTGCGCCAAGAGTCACGCCCTGATATAACTTCACATTCTTTCCAATCTCTGTAGTCTCACCGATTACAACACCGGTTCCATGGTCAATGAAGAAATATTCTCCAATCGTAGCACCCGGATTGATATCGATACCTGTATAACCATGTGCATATTCAGACATAATTCTTGGAATAAACGGCACATTTTCCAGATACAGAACATGTGCAAGTCTGTATACATAAATTGCATAAAATCCAGGATAAGAGAAAATGATCTCCTCTTTACTCTTGGCAGCCGGGTCACCGTCAAAACCTGCCTGCAGGTCAGTCAGCAGCATACGCTGAATTTCCGGAACATTTGCAAAAAATCGCTCTGTGATCTGCTCTGCATGTTCTTTGGCCTTCTGTTCTTCTTCACCCTGATATAAAAATGCAATCTCAATCTGCTCCTGCAAGCAGTCATACAGATCATTCAGGCGATATGCCACATAATGCTCCGGAAACACGCTGGCACTGGAATCCACACTGAAATATCCGGGAAAAATAATAGACCTCATATCTTTAATGAAGTTAATAATCTCTTTCTTATTTGGAAGACGTTCTCTGTCCTTTCCCAGAAAGAGTTCTTCTTTACGGTAAGTATCTGTCAGCTTCTCCACAGCCTCCAGAATTGTTTTCTTCTTATCTGTCATAATCGTCACCTATCTGCTTTCCTCGCAGCTGCTTATTATCCCCGGACAATAGCAATCCAGAGGGTACACAACCGCATTTTGTTATTATCTTATTACAGCAAAACCAATTCGTCAATAAAAAAAGAATTGACCTTTCCGTAGATTCCTTATATAATAAAAAACAGTTCCGGTTACACTTCAGAACTGTTTCTAATCTTAATATGGAGATGTACCCAAGAGGCTGAAGGGACCGCACTCGAAATGCGGCAGGCCGGGCAACCGGTGCGAGGGTTCAAATCCCTCCATCTCCGCTCTTTCTTTGTAAAATTCTTTATAATAAAAATGCACAATAAGCTTGACAATCGTTGCTTTTATATGTATAATTGCAACAGTAAAAGAAATTTTACAAGTTGGTTTTGATAGGGGATTGGTCAAATGGTATGATAGGGGTCTCCAAAACCTTTGGTGGGAGTTCGATTCTCTCATCCCCTGCTATTTTTTCAAGGAGAAGAAATACTGCAAACCTGCATAAACACTGAATGAAAGGAGATTTTTTGAACATCGTCTTTTTGCAGGAAAATAAAGAGGTAATCAAGAAAGTAATCATAGAAGTTTAGTAAACGCCGTAATGGCGTTATTTTTTTGCTTATTTTTTGGCGGATAACTGTCGGAAACATGACGGTTAATCCGTCTTTTTTTATGCCAAAATTAAGTCAGAAAGAGAGGTAGTGCGAATGTTTTCAGATGAAATTAGAGAAAAAATCTTGAGCAAAGAAGAATTGCAGAAACTTGATCTGGTGACATTATCTCTTGTTATCCACGCAATTGAGGAAGTTTTAGAGGAGGCAGACAATGAACAGTCCTTATCAAACAGTGCCGATGATGAATAATAATTATATGTCTATGCAGAATCCATATGCGGATAGAATGAATTTTTTGCAAAACTATCAACAAAGCCTACAACAGCCTATGCAGATGAATCAGCAACCTATGCCACAGCAAACAGCAGGTATTAATGGCAGGGTAGTACAGGCGGTTGAAAACATCAATGCTAACGAGGTCCCTATGGATGGCTCAATGGCTTTTTTCCCAAAACAGGATATGTCGGAGATTTATGTCAAGGGTTGGAACGCTGACGGAACAATTAAGACAATTGTGTATAAGCCTTATACAGTCCCAAAAGATAATCAGGCAGTAAATTCTATGGCTAATGCAGAAAACGCTAAATTTACCCTATCAGACGAAAGCACACAGCTATTCTTAAATAAGTTTGAAGAGTTATCAGAGAAAATAGGACAGTTAGAAGATAGATTTGATAAATCTTTAGGAACGCAAAGAAAAACTTCGAGAACTCAAAGTAAAGGCGGTGATGAAGAATGAACCCAATTAACATTTTTCAGATGATGAAAGCTGGTCCGCAACAGTTCATACAGCAGATGATGGGAAATAATCAGATTATGAGCAATCCTATGATGAAAAACACTATGCAGATGGCGCAGCAGGGCAATATGCAAGGCATAGAGCAGATGGCTAGAAATTTATGCAAGGAAAAGGGGTTAAATGCAGATGATGTATTTAATCAGATAAAAAGCAGATTTGGTAATTAGTAGCATATTAGATGTCTTTGCAAACTACCTAGGTGACATCTTTATGAATATATTTTTAGGAGGTAACAATATGTTTTCAAACTCAAATTGTGCCAGCATACCATTAGTTGCTAATATTGACGGCAACGGCAATAACGGCGGATGGGCTGACGGCGGATGGCTTTGGATAATCGTTGTATTTGCATTACTCTTTGGATGGGGCAATGGCGGATTTGGCGGTTTTGGTGGCAACAATGGCGGTGGCTATGTTGCGACAGCGGCTACACAGGCTGATATTCAGAGAGGATTTGACAATTCCGCAGTTATCAGCAAGTTAGATGGCATTTCTAACGGACTTTGCGATGGATTCTACGCTATGAACAATAGTATGCTTACAGGCTTTAATGGTATTAACACAAATATCATGCAGACAGGCTACGGCATACAGCAGGCTATTAACGCTGATACAGTCGCTAATATGCAGAATACCAATGCTTTACAGGCACAGCTTGCTAACTGTTGCTGCGAGACAAGGGAGGCTATCCAGGGCGTAAACTACAACATGGCAACTAACACTTGCGCTTTGCAAAATACAATGTGTAACAACACAAGAGATATTATTGACAGCCAGCAGGCAGGAACAAGAGCTATTCTTGATTACTTATGTACAAAGGAAAATGCAGATTTGAGAGATAAGGTACAGAAACTTGAGCTTTCTGCTTCACAGGATAGACAGAATGCACTTCTGACTACTGCAATGACAGCACAGACACAGCAGATTGTCAACTCTGTAAACCCTACAGCTATTCCAGCTTATGTTGTGCCTAATCCTAACGCTTATGCTTATGGATACGGTTGCAATACCGGCTGTAATTGCTAAAACTGAATAATTGAGTATCTTAATTGAGTTTAACTCGATTATGTCTGCTAAGCAGTATTACTTATAATCAAAGGGCAGACTATAATGTTTGCCCTTATTTTTATGAAAGAGAGGTAAAGATAATGGAAATAACAGGAATTGCATTACAAACAGTTGCCGCCGGAGAAGATGTTGCATTTACAGAAACACCAGTATGCGGAACTAAATGTATAGTCCACAGACAAGGAAGCGGAATTATCAAGTTAAGAGGTATTACAAATCAGTGCAAGGCTAGATTTTTAGTATCTTATAGCGGAAACATTCAGATACCTACAGGCGGTACAGTTGGAGCTATATCACTTGCCATTGCAGTAGATGGAGAGCCTTTGCAGTCAACACGAATGGTTGTAACGCCAGCCGCAGTTGAAAATTTATTTAACGTATCAGCACAAGCATATGTTGATGTACCTTGTGGCTGCTGCAGTACAGTAGCGGTGCAGAATACATCTACACAGGCTGTTGAGGTGCAGAACAGCAACTTAATCGCAGTAAGGGAGGCTTGACGTTATGCATATTGAAAGAATACACAAAATGGTTGAGTGCCTTACCGAAAAGACACTATCTGAACTTGATAAGGGCATTGAAAATGTAAATGTTGAGGAAATGTCAGAAGCTGTGGATATGATTAAGGATTTATGTGAAGCTGAATATCGTGCAGTTATCGTTAAGTCTATGAAAAAGGCTGATGAAGAGGAAGAAGAGTACGACAAAGAGCTCCTAAGAAGTCTTAAGACAGAATATGGCGAAGAAAATGGCAGAAGATTTTACGACCACTACCGCTATGCTAATGGCAGATTCGCCCCAAAAGGTAAAGGAACATACCGCAGAGGATATGAAGAACCGCCTTATATGCACATGTACCCAGAAGCAGAGCATATGAGGGATATGGATAGAGATTATGGCAAGATGTACTATACAGAGCCAATGAACGAAAGCGGCTATGACAGAGCAAAGAGAAATTATACAGAAACTAAGGAAATGCACAGTGGCACTACGCCAGAGGATAAAGAACAAAGGATGAAAGCGTTAGATAAATACATCAAAACTGTCACTAACGAAATAATTAAAATAGTTAGTGATAACGCAACAACCGAAGAAAAGAGTTTAATTAAGAATAATATGAATAATCTTATGTCAAAATTCTAAGATTAAGGGCTATGAGTAGCAATATTCATAGCCTATTTCATTCAGAAAGGAGCATACAGATGATTTTTAATATTAATGGCACAATGTGGCGAGTACAATATGAAAATTCAAATTCAAGCGAATTAAAGCGGTCAGACAATGTTTCTGTGCTAGGTGTAACCGATAGAAATACACATACAATTTATCTATCAAATGCCTTGCGTGGATTTATGCAACGCAAAGTGCTGATACACGAAGTATGCCACGCAATCTGTATGTCCTATGATGTGTATTTGCCTATTGAACAAGAAGAGATATTGTGCGATTTTGTAGCAACTTATGGAGATGAAGTGTTTGACATTGTTGATATGGTTTTAGGAGCAGCTAGGAGAGTGGGATGATGAGTATAGATGAGTTGTTAAAGATAATTCAAAAGACTAATCCGACTATGACAAAGGAAATATTAATATATGAGCTTAGTCAATGCCGGTATTCAAGTAAAGCATTGATTTATACAGAAAAATGTTGTATTGACAGTAATGCTTAAAAATGCTATTATTTAATAGATGTAAACAATTGATAATTAATATATCATTTCACCTTAATAGAACCATAGTGGAAAGTTGCATTGATACATTTTTGTATAGGTGCAACTTATTTTATTTTAGAGGTTTTATTATGAGAGTTGTAAGATTAAAAATGTATCAAGAAATGGCTAGATTCAATAATCCATCAGCGCCAAAAGGTGCAGATTGCTACCCTTTGCCACCATTTAGCACAGTTAATGGGTTTATTCATTCAATGTGTCAATGGAAAAGGTATCATAAATTAGATTATTTTGTTACTGGCAAAGGAATTTATAATACTAAGGTGCAAAAAGAATGGCACGGTGGCTATAATTTCAACAAAATTAGCGATGAAATGCTTAAGCGTTGGGATGTTATAACAGATTATGCAGACGGAAGCCATACCGGCTGGGGTAGTACAGTTAAATATCATCTAATGCTAGTTGATTTATATACAACTATATACATCAAAGCTGATGATAGTGACATAGATGATATATACCATGCTTTACTAAATCCGCCGGTATATCCATCATTGGGCGAATATGGTGATTTATGTAAGATTGAAGCAGTAGATATTGTAGAACTTAAGGAGCTTGATAAATGTGTACCTGCTCCACTTGCTATGCAATCTTATATTCCTGTTAATAAAGGCAATTTTGCAGGAACTATATATAGAATTAATAACAAATACGAAATCATTGAGGGTCTTAGGCGATTTCAGAAAGTTTCTTGTTATTTAGTGGATAAAGGGCAAGAAGTTGTGAGCAATCTTTTTGATGATGATAAGCCAATTATTTTTATAAACTAATTTAAAACCCACGGAATATAGGTAAAATTTTTCTTTACCCCCGTGGGTTGACTTTTTGTATTCACAATTTCATTTTTAAAAAATCTCAAAATTTGGTTTAGATTTTGTTTAAATCTTACTCTAAAAATTGAAAAAATTTTCTCATAAAATATAATGTGAAATTTTTGAAACCCCCGGTCATATGCAATTTTGAAATCCAAAAATCGGTTACACAGAATTTCAATTTTTGCTCCCGATTTCGTTCAAATTTGCCCTGAAAAATTGATGAAAAACTTTAATAGATTAAAGCGAATTATATAAACTTGACCGGCTGCGGTTCGTGCTTATTTTGACTTTGTGACTTTGCGATTTGCCCTGTACGGCGGTTTTATTGCGTCGGCGTAGATTTATAAACCTACAGAACAAAACAGCCTCAAAACGCTTTTAAATGCATTGTATAAAATGGGTATTATATGCCCTTGCAAGTCGTGGAAGCTGTCGCCAGTTCTGGAGAATCCACCAGAACACACGCCGCCCGACTAGGTACACTTGTACACCTGAAAAGGCATAAAAAGCCTTATATATAAGCATAGCATTATTATATTAATTTTTCAAGGTACACAAAGAAAAGCATATAAAAATATATGCTTAATGCTTGCGGCTGGAATTGAACCAGCCAAACCACAGCAAGCCAAAAAGGGCGCAATTTGTACGCCCTTAAAATTAAATATAACAAAAATCGCCTTGCATTCCTGCATTTATAATCATTTTCCCATCATCGCGGCGATAAACCACGCCGCAACCGCCATCATGTAAAGACCAAATAAGCCACCCCGGCGGCGTTGTTGCTTTTTCCTCTTTATAATCATAAAAACAATAATGCGGTTTAATTCCTTGCTTTTCCTGCTCAAGTGCATTGTTAATTATTTCGTCGTCTGTTAATAATAATTGTGTGCCGTCTTTTAAATGTCCGCAAAATCTCATATTTTTTAACCTCCATATTCTAATATTATCCTTTATAGGAAAAACCGCCGCCGGTATCGGTCCGGCTGGCATTCTCTGCGGCGGTTAGTTTGCTTTTGTTTCTGCTTCTGCTCTTAAAATCTTAATAGCTTCTTGCGTGGTGTGTTCCCTGTACCACTTCCAAGGCTTTTTATATGCTTTTGCAAGTGCAAAGTCTTCATGTTTTTCTGTCAAAATGCTTCTAACTTCTAAAAATGCCTTTTTGCTTCTTCTAATCTGTTCATAATGTTTTTACCTCTCTTTTATTTATTCCCTTTCGGGTAAAAGCAAGCCGGGGAATCGAACCCCGGAAGCGTGCCAACCTTGCTATTATATTGCTTCTTTTTCTTTGCTAATTTCTGCCGCAATTATTCCCTGCTCAATAAAATATCGTAATGCACTATCGCCGAAACGCTGTATATAATATTCTGCAAGCTCTGAAGTGTTAAAAGTGTCTAAGGCTGCGCCGATGTCGCAATAGATGCTTTTATATGTTCTTTGTCTGCTTGCAAGTGCCTTGTCAATCGGATTTTTTGGTTCTTCCTCTTTAACAGCTACAAGCCTATCAGCTCGCATTGTTCTAGCGTGTTCGTTTCCGCTTTCGTCGGAAATAATAACGCATTTAACGCTTTTTCCGCTCTTTGTTGGCTCTATGCTTTTGACTGTGGAAGTGTAACCATAATTCCAAACTGTAACCATTCCCGGCTTTAATTCTGCCGCCGGAATTGCTTTTTGTGGTGTGTGTATTCCTTGTAGTTTAATTGTTTTCATAATATCAACCATCCTTTCATTGTGCGCTTGTCTCATCAATGGTAAGGTTGCAACCCTACACCAGACCGCCAAAAGTGGCGGTTTCGACTTAAACAATTTCTAAATATCCCAAAATTTCAACGCTTTGCGGAATGCAAAAGAACATCACGCCAGATGGCTCATATTTCGGAACGTATGAAGCATGATAACTTTCCCCATTGTTGCCGATCGCTAAATATTCCCCGGCTATATGCTTTTTTGCGATTTCCTCAAAGCTTATTAAATCCTCTACATTTATCTTTCTTTCTGTAACTGTCATATCGTTCCCTTTCTGGTCTGCCATCATCAGAGCCACGGCGACCATCCCACGGCTGACGCTCCAAAATCGGAGCATTTCGGCTAAAAGTCAATGCTTGTATATACTTTTAATATCTCACGCCATTTGTTTTCCTTATCACAATTAAAATTAAGGTCTTTGATGTGAAAGATTGCATATTCTCCATATTTTTCTCTTAAATCTTGGAATTGATTATAGACTGTTTCAAATTCTTCTAAGTCATCAACATTGAGAATATAACGCTTATGCTCCGGATTTCGGATTATATAATTGTCCTCTGCCTGTGGAACTGATGAAAACAGTGCCTCAACTTCGACTTTACTTTTTCGGTTATCCTGTGTTTTTCTATCAATCATATAAATAACTGCCCATTTCATAAATTTTGTATAATCTGCCATGTTTACACCTCCTCAATATATATTCTTTCCTCTGCTCCTGTCTTATCATCTTCATAAACTCCGCCTAAATCATCAAACCAGCTTTCAGCTCCTCGGCGGCTGTATGTCTCGCCACCTAATAAAACTTTTCCGCTTTCTGTTACAAGTCTGTATTGTTTATCCATGTTTGCGTCCTCACTTTCTTTATTTGTATGATTATAATAACATATTGCTTTTATAATTGCAATACTTAATTGCAATAAATACGAAATAAATTATTGCAATTTAAAATTGATATATCAATAGAAATAATTAATACTTGACATATAGCAATTATTTATTGTATTTTATAATTGCAATATTAAAATACAATATAAAAGAGGTGCTTATATATGATTAAAACAGATAAAGAAATTGCAGAGAAAGCAAGAGAGAGAGCAAGAAAGCAGAACGAAGCCGCAAAAAACAACTGGGATTGTATTACTTGCAGACTTCCAAAAGGCACAAAGGAACGCATACAGGCGCAAGGGCTAACAATTAACGGATTCGTCAATGAATTAGTGCTTGCAGAGCTGGAACGCTTGGAAGCCCCGACAGCTCCAAAGGATAACGGCGACAGCTCCACAGAATGCCCATTCTAGCAATAATATAATTAAAGCGGTGTATATTGTTATACATCGCTTTTTTAATGCCTATTGATTAATTATATTTATTGTGTTATTATATTGCTAATAATTAAATATATAAGATTTACACCCGATAGTTATATAATAGTTATCGGGTTATTTTTATGTTATTAGTATATATAATAATTAATTAGTTGGAGCAGCTCCAGCAGAAAGGGGAACACATGGAGAAAGTACAGGAGACACCAGACACGCCCGAAGTATTTCAAAACGACATAGAACTTTATTTATCGCAGTTTTGCGAAGAACACAATATCGAAGATATGACCAAAGAGCCACAAAGCAGATGGAATGCTGCTCTAATGTATATTAATAAATATGTTTTTGGTGATAAAAGTATATTAAAGTTAAATAATAATATTAATAAAAATAATACTAATTGCATAATGAATAGTAATTTTTATATGTATGATTTAGATAAATTGGAGTATATATTATATATATATTATTATTTATGTTCTGTATATGATAAAGAATGTAGCATAATGGGATATAGTTTATTAACAGGTATTAATTACGATACATTAATGGACTGGGGAGCAGATGAGAGAAAACTAAGTACAAAAGGCTTCGACATCGTGCAAAAACTGCGCATTTTTCGTGAAGAAAGTTTATCTAATAAGCTTGCAACTGGCAACAAAAATCCGGTCGGAATTCTTGCAATACTTAACAGACATTATGCGTGGAATCTTCCCGGCGTCAGCAGAGAAAGCACCGCAAAGACCATTAAAACAGCCGCAGACCTTCCACAGCTCGGCACATCTGAAAACGCTCAAGGCTCTAATATTCGTTAAATTGCACAACAAGAAACCATTGTACAAGATGCACAAGAAATCCCGCAAAGTCAGTAAACAAGCGGATTCTAGCCGTTTGGCTCACGATAACATGATTTCGCTAAAGTTGAGTTTAGCGAAGTGATAAAACAGAACATTTGAACGATAAAAGCACGACAAAGCTAGTGAACAAGCGGATTAACAGCGATTGCGTGATAATTATTCATCGCGCAATGGCTCCGCTCTGGCTGATTTCGTTGTGCAAGATACACAAACGCAGGGCGTGGGGGTTATATATACACGCATTGCACGCCCAACTAAGTCGCTTTTCCAACCCCAAAGATAAAAAGGCTTATTATATATATTTATATATACATAACCAACCAATAATAATTTATTAAACTATATACAATAACCATTATATTTATTAATATATAGTCCTGATAATAACCCATATAATATAATCAATAAATCTACTGTACAAATCTGATAGATAGGTGTATAATAAACGCATATTAATTAATCACAAGATATTCAATAAACACATCAGAGAATCAGCTAGTCGGCTGAATAAATTCCAAAAAAATTTTAAAAATAAAAAAGAGTTAGGAGCTATAAATGCATGGCAATAAATACCAAAAATTGGCTATGCGTACTAACGATAAAATGGCTCATCATAGATTAATTACTGAATTAACTGGTAAGCTTCCACTTAGTCCTCTAGCAGAAAACAATGCTAAGTGTAGCAACATAAATGACATAGCAGGACTTCTTAACGGTGTCTTAGGTTTAACTGGTGAAGCTGGCGAAGTATCAGACCTTGTTAAAAAAGGCATATTCCACGAAAAAGGAATAGACTTAGAGCATCTTAAGAAAGAGTGCGGCGATGTAATGTGGTACGTTGCTATGATTTGCGAAGCTTGCGGATTCGGTCTTGATGATGTAATGCAGACAAACATAGATAAACTTATAGCACGTTATCCGGATGGTTTTGATTCTTACAGAGCTAATCACAGACAGGCAGGTGATAAATAATGGGTAATCAGGATAAGCACTGTTACCAGTGCAAACATAGACATAAGTTATATTGTGAAAAGCCTTGTAATGCCTGTAATGGCAATCCAAATGTTGTAAAAGGCAAGGATAACTTCACAGAGCTTGAAACAGCAAATAAAAATGCAGTACTCTTTGAAACAAAAGAATAGCATATTGCCCCTTAGCCAAGTGGTCAAGGCACGGGATTTTGATTCCTGTATCGTGGGTTCAAATCCCACAGGGGTAGTTCAAGTGTTTAATTACACTTGTGCCTTTACAGGACTTATTGGTTTACTAGCATTAAGTCCTCCTTTCACCTCATAGCGAGAGCTGTTAAGGACTGTCAGATAGTCCGTGAGGTTTTGCGTATTATAAATACGCAAATAAAATTAAGTTATACCTATAGCGCAGCAGTTATCTGTATGGATAGACAGCGAGCGAAGCTACTTTCTTTGAGCCCAACTGCACGGGTAGAATGACATCCAAGCTTTGCCACGACCTGTTATAGGTGTCATAGCCTATACTGCTATTAAGACTAGCATTGTTTTTCAGTATCAACTATCCACCTTAATCGAAACATTTTCACAATGCTAGTCTTTTAAAACGATATGGAGAAGCGGCAACGATTGGCGGTGTTGCGGCAGACTGTAAATCTGTTCCCAAGTGGTAAACAATAGAGGTTCGATTCCTCTCTTCCCCATTGGCGATGTTGCCAGTACACCCCTAGTGCGTTTATTAGAGAAATGCAGGTGCTAATCAATATACCGGTTAAACTTAGTACAGGGAACTGGATTGAGCCGCTTGCGGCTGAGTAAAAAATCCTTGGGTGGTGATAACCAAGTAAAAAACCACCAATATGGTGAAATAGCCAAATGGTAAGGCAACAGACTACAAATTTGCAATTGTCAGTTCGATTCTGACTTTCACCTTTACAACAAACTAGCTTGACGAAGCGAAAAGCAGACCACGACTGCCTGTTTGTTGTTATATTTAAAATCGTGGAAATTATCATTCGTGGAGGTAAATAAAATGAGAAAGAAATTTGATTACAGGCAGTATTACAAGGATTACTACAAAATTGATTTTGATGTTGAATATGAGGTACATCATATTGATTTTGATAGGAATAATAACGATATAAATAATTTATTACTACTGCCAAAGCATTTACATACAAAATATCACAAATTATATCCGTACATTCAATCAATTATTGATGACAGAACTTTAAAGGCTGTGATTGATATTAACAACGGGACTACATATTATTTTGACGAAATAAAATCTTTTTGCGAAATTATGATTGAAATTAATCATTGGAAATTACAGAAAGTTGAAAGATATTGTAATTTCAATAAATAATGATTTATAGTCACAGGATTGCTGTTGTAGGAGGTAATTTATGAATTTTAAGGAACTTTTTATAGATAAATCAAAGACGCTTATTATAAATACTGATTTAGCACTTGTTTTAGGTGATTTAAACGAGGCAATAGTACTTAATCAGTTAAATTATTGGCTAGAAATTAATAAAAAGGCTGATAAGAATTTTATTGACGATAGATATTGGGTATATAACTCATACAGCGATTGGAAAGCTAATGATTTTCCATATTGGAGTGAAAAAACGATACAGAGAACATTCACAAGGCTTGAAAGTAAAGGAATTGTTATATCAGCTAATTACAATAAATTGGCTATTGATAAAACAAAGTGGTACACAATAAATACTAAGAAACTACAGGAACTTGTGGATAAATTTAATTCCGATGAGGACAGAATGACAAATCGACAAGACAATATGACAGACCGACAGGACAGAATGACCTGTCGAGAAGGACAAAACGACAGACCATTACCAGAGATTACTACAGAGAATATAAACAGAGATTATAATCCAGAAATTACTAATAAGGACAATACATCAATTAACATTGATGGAGAGGTACATACATCGTTTTCAGAGAAACCGACGGCAAGAGCAGTCACAAGAGATGAAATGTTGCTTAAAGAAAAAGATATGGTTAATAGGTTCAATAACATCTGTGACGACGATATAGATAATTCAGCTATATGTGATTGTGTTAAGGATGGATTTAAGATGTATATGCAGTTATATGAAATCTATTTCCATAAAGTACACCCAATACTTACAGATAAGACATTAAAGAATGTATGTTTTGTACTATCAACTATCACAGATACAGAACACGGACATTTCGACACTGACGCTATATACGAAACAGACGATAAGGGCATTACAGTTTTACAGAGAATGATTAACGACCATTTTATCAGAGAACATAGAGAAAGCACCAACTACTCAATAACACATTTTGCCAATGCTGAATATCTTGGCAAACTGGCAAATAGATTTATAGAGATGTAAAGGAGTGATTATTATGGCTATGGGCGTACACCCACTAAACAAAGAGAAGTTCTATGAAGCAATTAACTTATACATATCAGGGCAGGCTTCACAGGTAAAAGCGGCAAGAGTAGCAGGCTGTAGCGTACCAACATTTAAGAAATACGCTAACAAGATTTATGGCGGCGAGGAATTACCAGATAATTTATGGGGGAAGAATGATGATTAAGAGAATTGTTAATTGCTGGATAAGACGCAAGACAAAGAATCTGACAGAAATACCACTTTTTACAATGACATTTGATTATCGTAAATATAAGGCACAAGGCAAGAAAGATAGCTGCACAATGCATTGTCACCCGGATATTGCCAATGATGAATTTGTGAAAAGCAAATTACAGGAAGTTGTTGACTATATCAGAGATAACTATGATTTGGATATATTTACGAAGATTTGAGGTGCGATATGTGTAAGTTTTGCGAGGGAAAATTTCCTATCATAACACATTATGGCAAATTTAAGATTGATAAGTTGTCAAATAAACCTGTAATTACATGCGACTTGAATAAATGTCCGTCCTTTGCAGTGTGTTGCAGTAAAGAGATGAATGTTGAAATGGTAATGAAAATAGCATATTGCCCTATCTGCGGTAGAAAGTTAGTAGAAGAATGAAACATCAAAAAGAATGGCACACTTGCGATAGGTGCGGAGCTGAAATAAACGAAAATGAAAGAAGTATGTTTCTAAAAAAGGTTTATAGAATAAGTGGACTTTTAGTTAGAAAATATGCTTATGAAAAGGTAAATGCCTTTGATTTATGCCCTAAGTGTAGGAAAGATTTTGAGAGGTTTATGAGAAATGAATAACATTGACAATCCCTTATCCGAACATCAATCACCACCTAAAGAAGCATTAAGAGATTTTGGCATAGATATTTCAAGAGAAGCGGTAGAAAAATACGCTTTGGAAAAGTTTGGCAGACTGCCACAAAGCCATATTGAAATGACTTTTGCTAGAGACTCTAAGATAATTGAGGAAACAAGGAGGTTTATAAGGAATGAGTAGTGCTTTTACGATTATGCTTTTTATTGTGATTATAGTGGTTGTGGCACTTGTGATATCTATATGCATTGCAGGAACGGTGTTTTTGCTTGAAGAAACAGGAATACTTGATGCATTCAGAGAGATTATCAAAAAGAATAGGAAGTGATTTTATGAAAATATCAGAAATGAATAACTGCATTGAAGAAATGCGTAAATGCTACAAGTTTAATGATGATAAAACAGAAATAAGACTTGGAGATATGGCAAGTGGAAGCAACAGATATGTAACTGTCGGTACAAAAGACGAAAACGGGACACAGATTGAAATGACAAGAATAGCAGATAAATTAGAAGAAGCAGACTATTGTTTGCGATGAAGGGAGATTTTATGAAGAAAAAAATTTTAGCAGTTGTATTAGGATTGACATTGTGCTTAGGAATGACAGGATGCACCGCACAATGGGAAAGAAGCGTAACTGATTTTAAGAGTAATATCAATGGTGGTATGCAGAGAACAATTACTGTATATACAGCAGATGGTAAAGAACTTGCAACATATGAAGGAAAGATTGATATTGATACAAATGATGGTGGATATGTCAAGTTTGATTTTAACGGCAAGAGATATATCTACTACAACTGCTTTGTAGAAAGCATTGCGGATATTGATTAAGTGATATTACCGGCTACAGATTGATTGTAGCTGCTGACCTTAGAAAGCTAAAGGTTGATAAAACATAGAAAAGGAGATAGAAGCTATGAAAAAATTATTTGTAAGTGTGCCAATGAGAGACAGAATAGAGGAAGAAATCAAAGCTAGTATTCAGAAGATGAAAAAGATTGCTGAAATATACGAGGGCGAAGAGTTAGAGCTTATCGACAGCTACATTGAGGATAACCCACCGAAAGACAGCAAAGAAGCTGTCTGGTATTTAGGTGAAAGTCTTAAGAAGCTGGCACAGGCTGATGTGTTCATAGGAATTGCGGAGAACTATGATTGGAGTGGCTGCTGCATTGAAAGGGAAACAGCAGAAAGATATGGCATTAAAGCATATATAATTCCAGCAAGATATGTAATTGATGATTATAATGCACTTGTGCAGAAATTACATCCGGCTGTCCATGACGTATTATTCTAACAAAATTTTACCGGCTAACAAATAGAGTTAGCCGCTACCCTAAAACAGTTATAGGCAGAGGTCTATAAGCACCTTTGCTGAAAAGTGGAGGTGCTTTTCTTATGGCTAGTCAGAGCCTTATTTCTACAATCAATGGATATGAAAATTACATAGAGAAAAATGGAATAGATGAACAGGTAATTAATGCCTATGTAGACGCTTGTAGCGTAGCCATAAACGGAGAGAAAGATGTTGAGTATGGATTACAACTTACTAAGAGGGCAAAAGAGCTTATAGAGGGCTTCTGCATGACTAAAACAGGCGGTACAATTTGGGATTTAGAAAAGTATGCGTTTGCAAATAAAACGGAATATGAGCTGATTAATTGGTTTTACGATATTTTACTGATTGAAGCGCAAAACAAGGTTGTTGACAGTTTTTTTAGATACATAGAAAAGAAACGTGAACCTAAAGAAAGATTCTATATGCCGAGAAGAAAACAGTTTATCAAAATAGGCTTAATAGAAGCATTACAAGGCATGATTGATGATAAATATGATATTTTATGTATTTCTCTCCCACCCGGAACAGGAAAAACCACAATCGAAAAGTTTTTCCATTCTGCGGTTATAGGTTGGTACTCAAACGGATATAACCTTTTTTATTCACACAGCGGAGACATTACACGAATGTATTATGATGGAGTATACGATATTGTCACAAACGCTGACGAGTATACATGGGGAGAAGTGTTCCCTGGACTTGAAGTAACAAGTACAAATGCAAAACTTGAACAGTTTAACGTAGGAAAATATAAGCCATTTCAATCTGTACAATGTACATCTGTCGGCAGTAAAAATGCCGGTAAAGTCAGAGCCAATAAATTTCTGCTAGTTGATGATATGATAGGCGGCATTGAAGAAGCACTAAACCCAACCTATCTTGATAAATTGTGGGATAAATATGCAGTAGATGCACGACAAAGAAAGATACCGGACGAGGATGGAAACCCATGTAAAGAAATACATATTGCTACAAGGTGGAGCGTTAGAGACGTAATAGGACGTATTATACAAGCTTATGAGGGAAACAAACGAGTTAAAGTAATATCCGTACCTGATGTAGACCCAGTAACAGGAGAAAGTAATTTTGACTTTGAATTTGGTGGCTATACAGTAAAGGATTTTGAAGATATTCAGCTGCTTATGGATGAAATCTCATATCGCTGTCTGTATAAACAAGACCCTATAGAACGTGAGGGCTTATTATTCCCGGACGATAAAATCCGCAGATACCTTAATCTGCCACACGGAGAACCAGAAATTATCACAGCTCAATGCGATACTAAGGGCAAAGGTACGGATTACTTTGTACTACCGGTATTACAGAAATACGGAGAAGATTATTACTGCATTGATTGTGTATGCGATAACACAGCGGATTATGAAGAACAATACAGAAATGCCGCAGCAGTACTTGTGAATAATAAAGTACAAGAGTGTGAATTTGAACGTAATGCTGGCGGTGATAGAGTGGCTATGGAAGTTAATAAGCGTGTTGAGAGTGTAGGTTGGATATGTAACATTACTGATACACCGACCGAAACGAATAAGGAAGCAAGGATATTCCAATGTTCTAACTGGATATTACAACATATTATTTTTAAAGACGCATCACTTTATAAGCCTAATGAGCCATACGGAGTGATGATGTCACTGTTAAAGCAATATTCGGTATCAGGCAAAAAACAATTAGATGATGTTCCAGATGTTTTCTCAAACTTTGCACTAAGAATGACACAAGGTAATAGAACAGCTAAAGTTGAAGCTGCTATAAATCCATTTAGGAGGTATTAATTTATTATGACAACTAAGGACTATCTTAATCAAATAAGTTATTACAACAAGATAATTGATAATAAATTGATAGAAATAACACAGTATAAAGAATTATCATACAGCATTTCAGCGGTTGTTAATGAAGAAAGAGTTATGTCATCATCAGATCCAGACAAAACAGGCTGCGGATATGTCAGACTTGAACAAATGGAAGAAAGCCTTGACAAACTTATAGATAAATACATTGATGTAAAGAACAAAATAATAGAGCAGATAGAGCAGATAAACAATGAAGATTATTATACAGTATTGTTTCTAAGATATGTCAGAAAGTTTACATTTGAAAAAATTGCAAATGAAACAGGCTGGTGCTGGAGACAAGTACATAGAATACATGCTAAAGCACTACAAGCCTTTGAAGACAAATATGGAAGTGAATATTTGTAAAAGATGTCATAGAATGTCACATTGCCGGCGTGGTATAGTATATCTGTAAGAAGTCACAAAGATGTTTCTTCATAAACACATCCTTATCGGAAGCACCGTTGCTTAATTGCGGCGGTGCTTTTGTTATGCAATGAGGTAGAGATATGAATTTTTATATGAATAAAGATAAATCAATAATGTGTCCGAACTGCCACAAGTTCTTAACTAAGGCAGACAGCAAAGATCCACGAACACATAAGTTAGCGTGCAAGCATTGCCACAAATGGATTTGGTATGTGCCTAACGATGATGATGATTTTCAGATTAAGGAAATACCACAAAGCAGAAGTTCAAGCGGTATGACATTTTATTAGGAGCAAGATATGAACACAATGTATTTTCAAGACCTTGTTAGAGGTTGTTATGGTAGAAAAATCGCATATACGAATGTAGGTACAATAACTGCTAACAATGTTGTTAAGGTTATTGGAGATACAATCGGAGTATTTTATTGGAATAAGCCGGTTATCAAGTATCTGTGGCATTACTACAAGGGCGACCAACCGATACTGTATAGACATAAGCTGACTAATGAAGATATTACAAACAAGATTGTTGAAAATCACGCATATGAAATTGTTCAGTTTAAGGTAGGACAAACATATGGCGAGCCAATCCAGTTTATTAGCCGCAAAGATGATGAAGCTATCAATAAGGCAGTTGACATACTTAATGATTTTATGGCGGATGCCAATAAACAGGAGAAAGACATTAAAGCTGGAGAGTGGCAGTCGGCAACAGGTACATCATTCAAAGCAGTTCAACCTAAAAATGGAGATGTGCCATTCAGAATTGTAGCACCTACGCCAATGAACACTTATGTTGTTTACAATGAAAGCACAGAAGAACCTATGCTTGTTGTTCAAGAACTTAAAGACGAAGATGGAAACTGGTATAAGATGGCATTTTCAGACACTATGTCATTCAGAATTGTTGACAGCAAGGTTGCAGAAGCTAAATTGCATACATATGGCGAAATCCCTATTGTTGAGTTTCCTAATAACCACGAAAGAATATCTGATATTGAGCTTGTTATAGGTATGCTTGACGCAATCAATAATATGCAGTCTAACAGAATGGATAGCATACAGCAGTTTGTTGAGTACTGGGTTAAGTTTGTAAATTGCGAAGTGGATGAAGAGACATTTGCAAAAATGAAAATGAACCACGCCCTTACAGTTAAATCTATCAACAAAGACAATAAGTCAGACGTTGAGATTATGACACAGGAGCTTAATCAGACACAATGTCAAGTTGCTAAGGATGATTTGCTCGATAATCTTCAAGCTATCCTAGCGATACCAAATAGAGAATCACAAAACTCTGGCGGCGATACACAGGGAGCGGTATCTTTGAGAGCCGGATGGGATTTTTCAAAAACTAGAGCAAAGCAAAAAGACCCTATTGTAAAATCCGCAGAGAAAAGGCTCGCGATAGTAACTTTGAATGTATTGCGATTAGCAGGGAATGATTTAAAACTATCGCCAAGAGATTTTGATGTACAAATTAATCATAGTCCATTAGATAATCTCTACACAAAGACACAAGCACTTGCACAAATGCTACAAGCGGGAATAAATCCAAGAATAGCAGTTGCAACGTGTGGATTATGGGGGGATGCGGAAAAAGTATCTTTACAATCACAACCATATTTTGATGTTCTATATAAAACAATAGATATGGTAAACAAAGAAAACACAGATATTGAAAAACGAGAACCAACAGCTTAGTTTCTGCTAGTTCTCGTTTTTACATAATCAGTCAAAATATTTACCATAAGGTTGTTAAGGGAACGCATATCTTCTTTTGCAATAAGTTCAAGAGAAGATTTAAGTTCTTTTTCCATAACAATAGTAGTTTTAATTTTACTTTCAGAAATTTGTCCTTGTGACATAATAACACCTCGCTTTTTGATATTATAAATAACTGTAAAGTAATTGTCAAGTAGCTTGCAAGTTGCTAGCAACTATGATATAATATACGCAAAGGAGATGATATTATGTCAGATAAAACAAAAGGAAAGCATTATACTCACGGATTAACTGGAACACGAGTGTATAAAACTTGGGAAAGTATGAAAGCAAGATGTTACAATCCTAATGATGGAAAGTACAAAAAATATGGTGGGAGAGGAATTAAAGTATGTGATGAATGGTTAGGAAAAGATGGAGCAAAAAATTTTGCAGAATGGGCATACACCAATGGCTTTGATGAAAATAAACATCAAAGAGAACAAAGTATTGACCGAATAGATGTGAATGGCAATTATGAACCTAAGAATTGCAGATTTACAAACGCAAAGGTTCAAGCAAATAATAGGACAAATACAATTATTCTTGAATTTCAAGGAAAGAGCCAAAGTTTACAGGAATGGGCTGATAAATTAGGAATATCAGAATCAACCATTCGTTGGCGATTAAACAAAGGGTATTCAATAGAAAAAGCATTGACTACTAAAGTTAGAAAAACAGCCAGTCAAGGGAAAAAGTATTTAACATACAAAGGAAACACAAAAATAGTTTCCGAATGGGCGAAATATTTAGGAATTGATTCTGGAATATTATATGCAAGATTAAAACGAGGGTGGACGATAGAAAAAACATTAGAAACTCCCGTTGGTGCTGACAAATGGCACAAAACAAAATAATAATTTTAGAAAATAAGGCAGTTATCGAATAATCGGTAGCTGCTTTTATTTTATACATTTTGCAGCTATGCGGTAAATAGCAGAAGACACAGCAGGAGCGACCTGCGGTAACAAAAGCGTGTGTTTAACGGAGGTAATTATGACAAGAGAAGATGTATTAAAACTTTTTCCAGAAGCAACAGATGAACAGATTACAAATCTTCTTAATCAGAACAATTCAGAAGTTGCTACGGAGAAAAACAAGGCAAAGCAGTACAAGGCTAAGGCTGACACAGCAGACGACTTACAGAAACAGCTTGATGAAATACAGGCTGGCAATCTGACAGAGCTTGAAAAGGCAAATAAGGCATTAGATACAGCTAATCAGCAGATAGCTGATTTACAGAAATCTAACGCTATCAGAGACCAGAGGGAAGCAGCTATGACTAATTTTAAGATTACTGCTGAACAGGCAAAGACAGTTGTTAAAGATGATGGAAGCCTTGATTACACCGAACTTGGCAAGATTATGTCCGAAAAAGAAACAGCTGCGGCACAGGCTAAGGAACAGGAGATTGCTAAACATCAGGATATTCCAGGCGGTGGCAGTAATAAAGGCGGTGCAGGCAATAAGACAAACGCTGAAAAGATAGCAGAAAGCCTTATATCTAATGCACCTAAGAACAATGACGTTTTATCACATTACATTCAGCAATAACAGGAGGTAAGAAATGGCAAAGGAAATGAATATGCAGTATGAAAAGACTTCATACGCAGGAGATGTTCAGATTTTAAAGAGAGAGCCTAATGAGGCAATCCCACTGACACTTGATTTTGATGGCGTGACAACTAAAAACGCACAGGGCAAGAAGATTGTTAAAGCAGGTACTCCAATCGGAGCAAATGGCAAGGCTGACAATACAGCTACAGTAGTAGGTATCTTAAGGTTTGATGTAACAGAGGACAGACCACAGGGCGTATTGCTTAAGAAAGCATATCTTAACACAAAGGTAGCAGAAGCACACTCAGGCGTTACCTATGACGCAACAGTTAAGACAGCTCTTCCAATGATTGTATTTGAATAATAACAGGAGGTAAACAGATGTTAATCAATGAAGTATTAGACAGTAAGTCTATTGCATTATCAGCAACAGAAAACGCCAGTAACCAGATACCTTATCTTGGTTTACAGTGGTTTCCGGAAAGAAAGAAACAGGGGCTTGATTTAAGCTGGATTAAGACGCATAAAGGGCTTCCGGTATCACTTGCACCATCTAACTTTGACACAATCCCAACACTTAGAGCTAGAGAGGGGTTAAGCAAGGAAAAAACACAGATGGCATTTTTCCGTGAAGGAATGACAGTTGGTGAAGAGGAAATGCTTGAAATTGAGCGTATTCAGTCAGCAGACGACCCTTACCTTGCAAGTGCTTTATCAAGTGTATATGACGATACTAATAATCTTGTAAGTGGCGCAGAGGTTGTTCCAGAGCGTATGAGAATGTCGCTTCTTTCTACAAATGCAGGTCATCCGGTAATTGCTATTGTAAGCGATGGCGTTCAGTATGCTTACGATTATGACAAGGATGGTTCATACGCAAAAGACCATTACGCAAAGTTATCCGGCACAAGTATGTGGAGTGATACAGCTAATTCAAAGCCACTTACAGACCTTAACAATGCAAGAAAGAAGTTACAGAAGCAAGGCAAGATTGCTAGATATGTGCTTATGAACAGCAATACATTCCAGTATCTGCTTGATAATGCACAGATAAGAAACTCAATCCTTGCACAGAACCTTACAGCAACTATTGAGGTTGATGATGATACTGTTATTTCAGTAGTGCAGAAGAGAACAAAGCTCACTATCGTGCTTTACGATAAGATGTACATTGACGATGATGGCAAGGAACAGTACTTCTACCCAGATAACAAGGTTACACTTCTTCCAGAAGGTAGTCTTGGTAATACTTGGTTCGGAACTACACCGGAAGAAAGAACTGCAAGACAGGTAGCTGATGTAGATGTAACAGTATATGGTGTAGGTATTACAGTCGCTACAAAGACAGAGTACGGACCACCTATGAAGATGTCAACATTTGCTTCCGAGGTTGTACTTCCATCATATGAAAATATGGATAGCACATTCGTATATGAGGTTCATAGCGAAGAGTAGGAGGTACAACTATGAAATATCCATATATAGTGATTCATAACGGAAAATGGTATAACGCAGGCGAAGAAGTTCCAGAAAATAACAATTCTGGGGCTTCTTTTGAGTATAGCAAGACAACCATTAAGCGTATGCCAACAGCAGACTTACAGACACTTGCCTTAGAACAAGGCATTGAAAACGCAATGGAGCTTACAGGAGCAGAACTTAAAGAACTGTTAATTGAGAAATTAGGGTTATAGGAGCTGAAATTATGGAATACACCGCATTGGAGCAAACTAAAATCAGACTTAAACAATTTCATATTGATACAGTCACAAATGATGATGAAACAACATCTGATGTGGTCGTGTTCGATAGCAAAGAAGATAATCCGATAATCGAGCAACTCATTAAACAGGCTACAGAAGATGTAAAAGCAAGAAGAAATTACCCCGACAGCTACACAGATGAAATGATAACCGAAGATTTGAAGAAATTTGAGAATGTTATTGTTAATCTGGCTGTCTACGACCATTCACAAGCTGGTGAGAACTACATGGCGAGTATGAATGAGGGTGGTGTCAACAGAACTTGGAGAAATAGAGATAGCTTGTTTGTCGGGGTATTTCCGTTTGCTAAAGTATTATAACGCCTATAGGGCATTACAGAATATTAAAGAAGATTGTGCGTTACCAAATGGTAGCAGGCGGCACACATTAAGGGTGGTGGGCGGTGTGCCATTATTAATTATGAAAGGCGGTATATCAATGCCAATAGCAGTAATTATAAGCATTATTTCAGTTGCTTTTTCCGTCTTTTTCGGACTGTTTACGTTGGGATTTAATCTTAAGAACAACAAAAAGTCTGACAATGCAGAACTTACGGAGCGTGTAAAGGAAAATACACGCATAAATATGAAACTTGACACAATATCAGGCAACACAACAGAGATAAAGAATGAAGTTATAGAAATGAGAAAAGAACTTAATTCTCATGATAACAGGATTATTAAAGTTGAGGAAAGTGTAAAGTCGGCACACCACCGAATAGACGGATTGGAAGCACGACTTAATGAAGATAAGGAGGTATAGCAGAATGGATATTATGCAAACATTGATTGCAAATATGACAATCATATTAGCAATTGTCGGGGCATTAGCCTTTATGGTATCTGTAATTACACAGGTAATCAAGGGTATTGGAGTATTCAATAAGGTGCCTACAGATATTGTGGTATTTGTCTTATCAATTGGTATTACTGTAGCGGCATTTGTTGCTTATATGCAGTATATTCAGATGACAATACTGTGGTACATGATTCTTGCGGCGATTATGGCAGGATTTGTTGTTGCTTTTGTAGCAATGTACGGTTGGGAGAAGCTGTCTGAACTATGGAAGCGATTTGGCAAGGATGTGAAGTAATATGCTTGACATTAATAAGCAGGCTATGAAGTATTCACTTCAAGGGCAGACAGTAACTATCTATGAAAGAGATGATGACGGCAATATTCTTTATGAGGGATATACCGACACAGAGGGTAACTTTATTCCTTATCTTGACGATGAGGGGAATAAGATACCCAAAGTTCTTGAAGAAAAAACAGGCTTTTCAGAGCCTATGGATTTTAAAGCAAATATAGCTTTCAGCGGTGGAGAAGCACAGAGCAAGGAATACGGCTTTGATACCGCTGATTTTGACGCTATTTTGCTGACAGATAGGAATACACTACCTATTCAAAAGGGCGACCTTATATGGCTTAATAGCAAGCCTACATACACATCTGACAGCCTTGTTGATGAAACGTCAGCGGATTTCACGATTGTAGGCATTAAGCCGGCACTATATTCAACTAAGTATATGCTTAAAGCAGTTGTAAAGTAGGTGGTAAATACGAAGCATCAGAGAAATGAACAGCTAGTCGGTTCTATCTTTAAAGGAAAGACAATCCCATCTACGCAAGAGCCAATAAATGAAAGCATAAGACAAGCTGTTTTGCAAGCGGTTAAGGAGCGTGTTTATGGCAAGACATACAATTAATATATCATTGTCTGAAAAGTCCGTAAATGAAGCTATCAGACAGTTACAACAGTATAAGAATTGGCTTATAAAAAAGACTTCACAGCTTGTCAAAGAACTTGCAGAAGTTGGAATACCTGTTATAGATGAAAATATGGCAAAAGCAAGTTATACATATGATGAAAAAGGTGTTCGTAGCGGCTCAGATACAAGCCATCACAGTTATGTTGAAATGAAATCCGCAGGAGAATATGTTGAAGCAAAATTAATTGTAGAAGGCAAAGAACTTATGTTTATAGAGTTCGGAGCTGGTGTATTCTACAATGGAGCGGCTGGAAGTAGCCCACATGACAAAGGCGTTGTTAATGGTATGGTTATAGGCTCATACGGCGAACATCACGGCATACAAAAAGTGTGGGGTTACTATGACGATGACGGAACCTTAGTTCTTACACACGGCGTAGAAGCACAAATGCCTGTTTATAAGGCTGATATGGAAATCATACAGAAATATGTTGAGGTAGCAAGGAGAGTATTTAGTTAATTTTAACCCATTCTGCTCTATAACCTATTATATCAAGAATTTCTATAACTTCATTATAAGTAAAACTTTCTTTGCGAAAGCGATTACTAAAATTTTGAAAAGAAAGATGTGTTCCGTGCCTACGATTTAATTCAGCATTTACTTGTGACATAGTAAAACCTTGAGATACAATAAGACCTTTTAATTCGTCTTTTAACATAAAATCAACTCCTTTATATTATTTTTAATATATTATCATAATAAAATTAAATTGTAAAGTTTAATAAAACACTTGATAATTATAATATATGGGTTTATAATTAAATTATAAAATTTAATTAGAGGTGATATTATGGGAAAAGCGATTGATTTAACAGGGAGAAGGTATGGCAGATTAATAGCTGTTGAAAAAGTGAAAAATCCAAATGATAAGCACCACGCATACTGGAAATGCAAATGTGATTGTGGGAATTTTATTATTACAAGAAAAGACTCTCTCGAAAATGGATACACAAAATCTTGCGGTTGTATAAGCGCGGAGAAAGGCTATCATAATCACGGATACTCACACGAAAAGTTGTACAGCATTTATTATGGTATGAAATACAGATGTTATAACCCAAACTGTGATTCATATTCATTATATGGTGGCAGAGGAATAAAAGTATGTGATGAATGGTTAGAAAATGTAGAAAATTTTATTAATTGGGCTTACAAAAATGGGTACGATAATAAAAAGACTAAAGCTGAACAATCCCTTGACAGAATAGATGTTAATGGCAATTATGAGCCATCTAATTGCAGATGGGCTGATAAAGATGTTCAAAATTATAACAAAAGATGTACAAGAAAGATAGTTATAAACGGAGAAGAAAAAACATTACTTGATTTACATAAAGAATATGAAATATCAATGACTACATTGAGAAGTAGATATCAAAGATATTTAAAAGGCTTATGTACTGTTGACGAATTAATTCAGAATACAAAAATAATAAATAAGCCCCAACAGATAATTATTAGGGTTGGTGAAGAAGAGCACAATTTGACAGAATGGGAAAAAATAACAGGCACATCAAGAAAAACCATAATTCATAGATATAGAAAAGGGGCAAGAACATATGAAGAGTTATTTAAGAAAGGTCGCTGAAAAGCGACTTTTTCATTTTGCAAGAAGCGATAATCTTTACATAGCAAGAGAGGTGTTTAGCTAATGGCAAATGCAAATGATTGGGCGATAGACCTTGAAAATACAGTCACAGCACTTGTCAAGGCTAAAACCCTAACACAACTAAAGAAAACATATTCAAAGATAGTCATAACCAATGAGGGAGAAAACAGCGGTCAAGCAGTATTCCCGACAGTATACATTCATTTACTGCCAGCAGTTGAACAAGGACAAACGCTTGACGGACAGACAATTAACGCATTGTTAGCAACATTTCAAGTAGATGTTACAACTAACACAAGCAAGTCTGACTGTCGCAAGGTTATGGCGATAATTACAGATACATTCAAGACAATGAGATTTCAAGGCAATGCAATGCCAGAGTTCTCAATCAGTAATAAAGTACATAAGAGTACCGCTAGATTCAGAAGAATGATAGCGGCAAATGATAGATTATTGTAACAAAGAGCAGAAATGCTCTTATTTTTTTGCAAATTTTTAGGAGGTAGACAAAGCAATGGCAAGTACAAGTTATAAAGCTAGAGTTATCTACAAGGAGCATAGCGAAGATGGTTTTGCAGGCTCATATAAGTTAATGGTTGCGGCTAAGTCAATTTCAGCACCAGTATCAGCACCTAACACAGTTGAAAGCACAACATTTGAAGATGATTCACAGACATTCTTAATGGGTATCAAAACATCTGACGCTAAGACTTACACAGGAAATCTTGAAAAGGCTTATTTACAGGACTTAATCAAAGCAGAAGGTAAGCAGTTAGACATTATTCAGTTATATGGTTCTGACGGATTAGGTGCGGTTGCTAAGTACGCATTTGTCGGACAGGTAACAGCGACACCTAATGATGTTTCTGGTACTGATTCGGTACTTGAAATGACAGTAACAGCAGTTCCTAACACTTCACCTATCGAATGCACAGACAAGCTTCAAGTTGTTGAAGGCACTGGTGGCACATTCACAGTAACAAAGGTGGGGGAATGATAAGCCAATCGACTAAATCAAAGGCTGTGTCGATTGGTGGCACAAACGCCAAAACAGCCGACTACACATCATATCTTGATGATGTAACAGAATAATTATTAAAAAAGGTAGGTGCGGTGTAAAATCCGCACCTTTCCCTATATGGACGATAGGGTGGGAAAGGGTAAAAATTATGATGAATATTAATGTAAATGGAAAAGAATACAAAGTTGAGTTTAGCTTCGGTGCAGCAGAATGCAAGGAAATTGTGCAGAAAATGTTTTCTGTTGTTAACGGTTCTTACTTACTTGCACAGACAGATAAAAGTGTTGCACAGGCTTCTTTTGACGGCTTAGCAAATATGACAGCAGATGTGCCAGAGATTTGCATTTTAGCCATTTATGCAGGCTGTATTGACAATAACCCAGTAACTATGAATGAAGCAAAGGAACTCACTAGGGCATATATTACAGAGAAAAGAAAGACAGATAAGAGTTACGGATATAGAACATTGTTTGAAGAAATCAAGAAAGCGATGGAAGATGATGGTTTTTTCGAGCTGTCGGGGATAACAACGATGTTAGAGGAAATGGCGAACAATGTGGAAGAAGCGGCACAGGAGCAGAAGAAGCCGACAGTAGTTCCACAGGACCACAAGAAAAAGCAGACTTCCACAAAATAATATGGGAAGAATACTTTGTTTTAGCCAGTTCACTAGGCGTTAGTTATTCAGACTTTCTAAAAATGACACCTAAAAAATTATTACTATACGCAAAAGGCAAAAAGATTGATAGACAAAATCGAGATGCAGAAATGTATAACTGGTTTTTTGTCTATGCAATACCGGCTATTTCTTGCGGCATTGGTGCGGCATTTAGTAAAGATACACACATTGAATATCCGAAGCAGGCTATTTTATCAGAAAAAACGGAAGAAAGCGAAGAAGATACCTACGATAAAGAGTTACAGCGAATGTTACTCAATGAACAGAAATGGGCGGCACGAGCTGAAAAGAGAGGACTACCGCCAACAATCCTATAAAGGGGGTTAAAGCGTGGAATTAGATTCGTTAGAAGTCAAAATTACCGGTACTGCCACTAAAGCTATCAATTCTGTTGATAAACTGATAAATCAGCTTACAAGGCTGTCAACATCACTTGCAACTGTGAATGGTTCATCACTAAGCGGTCTTGCAAATGGTGTTAGTCAGTTAGGCTCTGCTATGCAGAATATGAACGCAGGAACAGCAGATTTTACAAGGCTTGCTAAGAACATCACAAAGATAGGTTCTGTTGATTCAGTTGCACTAACTAGCACAGCTACATCACTTCAAGCTGTCACAAAGGCAGTTGCAAGCATATCAGCTATTCCGCAAAATGCAACACAAGTCACAGAATTTGCAAAGTCACTTGGTAAGCTAGGCAGTAAGAGTATAGAAAATGCCGTTGTAAACATTCCAAAGCTAGGTAATGCTTTAAATGGCTTAATGACAACGCTATCAAGAGCACCAACAGTAAGTCAGAACGTTATTCAAATGACTAACGCATTGGCTAATCTTGCTAGTCAAGGTAGCAAGGTGGGTACTTCTTCAAACTCACTTCAAAAGTCACTGTATGGCGTGTCTACAAGTGCTAGGACAGCAACTAGAAGCAGTTGGAACTTAGCAAGTGCGATAGGTAAGTTTTATGCCACTTATTTTATGGTAATTCGTGGCAGTAAGAAACTTATAGAAGCAATTAAGTCAACAACAGATTACATTGAAGCATTCAACTATCAAGCGGTAGCGTTTGGCAAGATTGGTTCAGAGTGGGATAAAGATTACGAAAAGTATGGATATGATAACGCAACAGCATATGCAGAGAGCTTCCAAAGCAGAGTAAACGATACTCTCGGAAAGCTGTCTGGTTTAAAAGTTAATATTCAAGGTGGTTTGCTTGAAGAAAGTGGAGCAAAGAACTTAGGACTTAACATACAAGAAGTAACACAGTATGCTTCACAGTTAGCTTCTGTTACTAATTCGTTAGGACAGACAGGCGAAGCAACAACGGCTATAACAAAGTCAATGACAATGCTTGCGGGCGATATAAGCTCACTTTTCAATGTGGACTATTCAACAGTAGCACAGAACTTACAAAGCGGTTTAATCGGACAATCGAGGGCATTGTACAAGTATGGTATTGATATTACCAATGCTACACTAGCAACATATGCCTATAACTTAGGCATTTCAAAGTCTGTATCAGAAATGACACAGATGGAAAAGCAGCAGTTAAGAGTGTTGGCGATATTAGACCAAAGTAAGGTATCTTGGGGTGATTTAGCTAATAGACGGAAGAAAGCTGATATAACTTATCTTCCAAGTGTTGCATAAGAATAGAAATGTCTTATGACAATCGGGCAAAATCGGTGAAGGCTAAAGTTTTCAACTATGCTAATACCGAGATAACTCAATAGATTGCGAATAGGCTATTGAGTATCGTAACGAGTAGGAATTGAATAAATATAATATTCCCAAGAGTGTCCGACACTACTGCATATAGGGCAGTATGAGGTGGAAGTGGCTACCACCAAACCAAACATAATGATGTGGGTGATAATGTACTCTGAACTTATAGGAAACTATAAGAAGTATAGGATAAAGAGCCTATACGATAACAAATTTGACAATCAACTCCCCAAGTAATATGTTACGCCAGTTCAGCAACAATATGAAAGAAGTCGGAATGGTAGCAGGACAGCTATTTATCCCAATTCTTTCAAAGGTTATGCCGGTAGTAAACGGAGTAACTATTGCAATCAAAAGATTATTAGTCAACCTCGCTTCTTTAATGGGCGTTAAGATTGACTTTGAAAGCTTCGGACAAAGTGGCTATAAAGACACATCAGACGGCTTAGAAGATATTTCAGACGGCTACCAAGATGTAGCTGATTCAGCTAAGAAAGCTACATTATCCCTTATGGGATTTGATGAAATAAATAAATTACAGGACGATACAAGCTCAAGCAAAGGCTCAAGCGGTGGCGGCGGTAGCACTATTGATTTGACAGATGATATTACTAAGGCGGCGGCTGATTATGAAGCGGCGTGGAATAAAGCATTTGCCAATATGGAGAATTCCGCTGTTGCTTGGGCTGATAAGATAGAGAAAGCACTTGAACCTGTTAGGAAGATATTCAAAGATTTTGCAATCGGAGATTTTTATGCAGCAGGACAAGATACATCTAACCTTGTGGCAGGAATTTTTAATTGGTTTGCAGATGCCATTGATAAAGTAGACTGGTACGGAATAGGCAGAAAAATGGGAGATTATCTTGCTGGAATTGATTGGGTAGAAGTTCTTTCAAGTGTAGGCAGGGCAATCTGGGAAGCTATAAAAGCAGCTATTGAAATATGGCAAGGACTATTTCAATCTGCACCCGTTGAAACTACAATCATGTCAGTTCTTGGAGTTATGAAGTTTACCGGTTTAGGCAAAAAAATAGGAGAAAGAATATCAGACGCATTAAGTTGGAGTGCTATAAAGAAAGGATTAAAGAGTTTTGCTGGTGGAGGTGGACTATTAAAAGGTCTGCAAACTATGCTAACTACTGACTTATCTGTAATAATGGGAGCTGGTACAGCGACAGAAATAGGCTTAACTATTGGAGCAGGAATCGTAGGTGGCATTGGTGCAGCTATTATTGGATTTAATATAGGCAATAAACTAAATGAAGCACTTACAGGCGAGAAAATAGATATGTCAATGTTTGACCAATTAGCATATCTTATAAAAGCACCATTTGAAGATTTACCTAGCTTTATTGACGGAGTGATAGAAACTATCACATTTGGGCATAAAGATGATATAGCAAATTGGTGGACTACAAGTGTTGCACCATGGTTTACTAAGGAGAAATGGGGAGAACTGGGAGACAACGTAAAAACATCTTTAAGCGAAAAATGGAACAGTTTTTCAGATTGGTGGAGCAATACAGCTGTTGTTAGCTGGTGGAATAATAATGTTGCACCGTGGTTTGAAAAAGATACATGGGTTGACGCTGTTGACGGAATGAAATTAGGAATACAAGAAAAATGGGATTCAATCGTTGGTTGGTGGAACAGTCTGGCAATTGTTTCTTGGTGGAGCAATGATGTGAAACCGTGGTTTACTAAGGAAAAATGGGAAAGCTTAGCTGACGGAATTAAAAAAGGTATTCAAGGGAAGTGGGATGATATTGTAGATTGGTGGGATAGCAAACCAGCACTTCAACGCATTTCTGTGGCTATCGAAGATTTTAAAGCTAAGATACAGAACGCTTGGAACAGCTTTAAGCAGTGGTGGAATGATTTAGGACTTGAATTTCCACACATTGATACACCACACTTTAAGATTGACGGAGAATTTAGTCTTGCACCGCCTAGAGTGCCAAAAGTCAGTATTGATTGGTATGCAAACGGCGGATTCCCAGGCAAAGGACAATTGTTTGTCGCAAACGAAGTTGGACCTGAAATGGTTGGTACTATGGACGGAAGAACAGCAGTAGCCAATCAGCAGGAAATCACAACAGGTATTGCCAACGCAGTTTATCCAGCGGTTTACAATGCAGTTGTAGCGGCTATGTCAGAAGCTAACAATAATGTAAACATAACATTACAAGGTGACGCAGATAAGCTGTTTACAATGGTACAAGATAAAGCTAATAACTATACTAATATGACAGGACAAGCGGCTTTTCCATATTGATAAGATAAATGTATTGTGTTATTCTTTTGCTATATAAAAAGCAAAGGGGTAACGCAATATGAAAAAGAAAAAGAAACTTTACATCGGTTTGGCAATAGCTTTTGTCTTAGTCTTGATAATAGTTTACGGCAATAGAAGTACCGATACAAAGACAGAAAACACTAATACCACAACAGAAAAAAGCAGTGATAATGCCACTTATAACAATACGGAATTTAAGTATCTTAAGCATGAAATTATAAATAATAATGAAAAAGATATACTTATTGTTTATTTTGATTTCACTAATAATTCTAAAGACAATACCAGAGCTGCATATAATTATGACATAAATTGTTTTCAAAATGGCGTAGAATTGGATTATCCTTTACTCAAAGTTGTCGAAGAGGAAGATAATATTATGAAAGAAATACAGCCAAACACGACTATTACAATTGCAGAAGCGTTTATTTTAAATGATAGAAGTAATGTAGATTTAGAGGTGGAAGCCCATTCGTCATTTATTGATAAAAAACTTATTAAAAAGACATTAACACTTGAATAAATTATTTAATGGAGCGTATCTTTCGGTGCGTTCCATTTTTTATTGAAAAAGTGCTTGACTTTTTTGTGCGTACGGTTTATATTAAATGTGCGGACAGAAAAGAGGTGAGTATATGTCCAATAAAAAAGGTAGACCTAAACTCGACAATCCTAAAAATGAAAGAATATATATTCGTGTCACCAAAGAGGAAAAGGAAGAAATAATGAATTTTTCTGATAAAAGCGGATATACAATACTTGATTTGATTAAAAAAGGCATTGAAAAAGTAAAAGGGCAAAAAAAATAAAGCGTTGCACCGCTACCAACGAACACAACGCTTTAAAAGCACCAATCCGAAAGGAATTGATAAATCTATCATATCAGTTTCTTTCGGAAAATTCAAGATTATTTTCGGAGGAAAAACAAATGAGTAATGTAGAAATCGTAACAAATATTGACATAGCGTCAGAAATTGCGCACGCAACAGTAACAGAAGTTTTAGCAAATATGGAAAACGAAAGAGTTTCATATGTTCTTATGGGAGTTTTGCAGCAGATAGAAACCATTCAGGACAATGTTAATAATTTTAATTTAAAGGAACAGGACAAGGCTACAAAGGAAGTGGCATAATATTATTGCGTGAGGCATTGTGGGCATATACTCCCACTACGCAATAGATTCTGTTTAGAGCAAATGATAAATTTTTGTAGGAGGTAAAATAATGAGTTATAATTATCCAACTACAAAAGATAGTTCTCACAATGAGATTAAAGTACCTATGAACACTAAGAATATTTGCGGCGTAGACTGCTATGAGCAGAATGGCGTTGCGTACTTAAGATTGGAAAATGTTGCTAGAGGACTTGGGTTTACTCAAACCCAAAAGAAAAACGGAGTGGAATATATATCTATTCGTTGGGAAACAATCAACAGATATTTAGAGGATATTGGTTTCCCCAACAAGCTGGGGAAAGACGATTTTATCCCAGAAAACATCTTCTACAGACTAGCAATGAAAGCCAAAAATGAAACAGCAGAGAAATTTCAAGCATTAGTGGCTGATGAGATTATTCCGTCAATTCGCAAGAATGGAATATATGCTACTGATAATGTTATTGATGAAATACTGAATAATCCAGACTTTGGAATAGAATTATTAACAAAGTTAAAACAGGAAAGACAAGCAAGAGTTGAAGCAGAAAGAAAGAATGCTATCTTAACACATGTCAATAAGACATATACAATGACAGAGATTGCTAAGGAACTGAATCTGAAATCTGCCATTCAACTTAACAAGTTACTTGCTGATAAAAAAATTCAATACAGTGTCAATGGAACTTGGGTTCTTTACTCACCATACAGCAGTATGGGATATGAAGAAATCAAGCAAGAAATCCTCGACAATGGTAAGGCTATTTATCACAGGAGAATAACACAGCTTGGAAGAGAATTTATACTGCAATTATTCAATGAAGTTGCATAGATTTTCTTGAGAATATTAGAATGGCTCAAACAGAAATAAATATAATGGTTGCAAGAAATTTGTAACCACACTAAGGAATGTATCAGAAATGGTGCATTCCTTTTTTAATGCCTTGAAAGGGGTGGTTTGATTGATTGATGCAGTTGTGATTGAGGGGGTTAGATTCCCAGTAGCATATAACGGCTACACATACAGTAGGAATAAGATATGGTCTAAAAATACAGGAAGAAATGACTACGGCGAAATGGTAGGCACAATCGTGGATATCAAAGACAAAGTAGAGCTTCAATTACCGCCATTAACAGGTGAGCAAGCACTATTGCTTGATAATGTAGTAAGCGACGTAGATAACCCATTTCCAACGGCACAAGTCTTATTCTTAGGTGGCACACAAAAGGAAATGACAATATACACAGGAGATGTGACATATCCGTATCTCACAAGGGCGAAGAATAAGGACGGACTTATAGTCGGAGCAAAATTAAGTTTAATTCAGAAATAAAGGAGAGTTCCACATGAAACTTAAAACAAGCGAGTTAATAGACAGATTCCAGAGCTTAAGTAACATATCACATGACAAGACTACAGGCAGAATTGCTATGGCTGTTATGTGCAATATTAAGGCGTTAGAAGAGCTGTACAAGGCAACATTACAGACCATAGAAAATACTAAGGTTAAGTATGCAGATAAGGACGACAGTGGTAATCCAGTTATCAACGATAATCAGTATCAGATTACATCAGAGAACTTAAAGAAGTTACAGGAAGAATTACAGGAAATCAATGAACAAGAGATTGAAGTGCCTGACATGACAATGCTTCCTATGGACGCATTCGACAAATGCGAAGAAATTACACCAGCTAAATTATACTCAATTGAGTTTATGATAAGCCATTAATTAATCAATAAAGGCGGTGTAGAATGAAGATATTAGACACAGCTATAACGGAAATTGTTAAGGGAAATAGTGCAAGATACTATTCCAAGTATGTTGTTGATGAAAAAGAACATACCGAAACACTTAACAATTTCAAGTTTCAAAACATGATAAATCCCAATAACGAAATTACGATAGGTAACACTTGCAGTAGCGGTGTTACCTTTTCTATTTATATGCCAGCAATAAGCCTCGAAAATAAGGAGATTGCCATATTCGAGGGTGTTAAGGTTGGCACAGAAATTAACTATATTAAGTTGGGAATATTTACAGTTACTAAACAGACAAGTGATGGAGAGTATACAAACTATGAAGCATACGACAGAATGTATAAGGCTGATATGCCTTACTTCTCGGATATGACATTTCCTAGCACAGATAAAGCTATTCTTAATGAAATATGTGGCAAGTTAGGCATATCTTTAGCAACAAATATAGTCACAACACATACTATCAACGACAAGCCACAAGGATATACCTACAGAGAAATTATCGGTTATATGGCTATGCTACAAGGCTGTAATGCGGTAATTAATTCTGATGGAAATCTTGAATTAAGGTGGTATAAGGATAGCGATTATGTACTTGACGGACATAAGTATTATCAGCAAGGCGTTACATTCACAACGAGTAAAGATTTTATCATACAAAAACTGACATGTAATAATACCAAGAGTGGTTCCACAGAACAAAGCGAGATTACTTCTGGTGACGGAGCAACAGGACTTAGTTTTGCCAATCCGTTTATGACGCAAGCAATTCTTGATGAAGTCTATAAAAAGATAGGTGGTTTTACATTTAGACCGCTTACAGTTAAGTTTGTCGGTGATTACCGACTAGAAGTTGGTGACATTATAACTGTCAACAAGGGTGGCGTTGATTACAAAGTGCCTATAATGCAGATTACACACGAATGTGATGGCGGCTTAATGGATACCGTTACATCTATAGGTCAATCTGATACAGAGAATACAAGTGTAGCTTCCGGACCGGTAACCAAGCAAATGGAACGGTACTATGCTGACTTGATACTTGTAAATAAAGCGCTTATTAATAAACTATCTGTTGATGAAGCTGATATCAGATACGCAAGCATTGAAACCTTAAAGGCTGTTAATGCTGATATTGATAACCTTAAAACAAATAAATTAGATGCAACATATGCAGATATCATTAATGCTAATGTGGAAAGCCTTAAGGCTGTTAATGCGGATATTGCAAATCTTAAAGTAGACTATGAGAAAGTTGGCATACTTGACGCAAGTGTAGCTGATATCAAGACATTAATATTCGGTTCAGCAACAGGAACAACAATAACAACGGATTTCTCTAATTCTGTTATTGCTGTTTTGGGAGAAGCGCAGATTAAGTCAGCAATGATTGATAGTCTTGACGCAAGCAAAATCACAGCACTTGACATTAATACTACTAATGTACTTGTTCACAGCGAAGATGGCAAGTCACAGTGGAAAGACAATACAATTCAAATATCTGACAGCAATAGGGTTAGGGTTCAGATAGGTAAAGACGCTAATTCAGATTACAACATGTATATCTGGGATAAATCAGGCAATTTGATGTTTGACGCTATTGGATTAACAGACAAAGGTATTCAACGGCAGGTTATCCGTGATGATATGGTTAAGGATAATGCTGATATTGCCGCAAGCAAGTTGAATATAGAATCGCTGTTCAATGTTATCAACAATGATGGTTCACACACGCTTAATTCAACGAAGATATATGTTGATAGTGAACAGCAAACCCTTGATAGCGTATTTAAGAGTATTCAGACAACCGTTGGCGGCAATTCTACATTATGGGGTTCGGCTATTAAGCAATCTAAAGATTTTATTGACCAAAAGTTGTGGTGGACTGATATTCGCAATGGAGAGTCTATCGAAAGCAAATTCAATACAGTTACAAGTACGCTTGATAGCTTCGGCGTGCAAATAGGAGATGTTTACAAGCAACTCAACGATGATTTCAAGGTATATCAGGTGACATACGAGCCGACTAAGGATAATTATCCAGCTAATGAGTGGAGTGTACCTATATATCCAAGCGATGATAGATACCCTAGTGATAGCACATGGGAATACACAGAAGCAGAATATGATAATTATGTAGGCATTATAGCGTATTGGGAAGCACAGAACAGAGCGTGGCGTTGGATTAAAAAAATAGACGGAACGCACGGTTGGAAAGAAATATCTTCAACCGAAATCGCTTATCTTCTTAATCAAAATGCCGCGTTAAAGGTGAACCTTAATACAATCAGCTCTGAATTAAGTAAGACACAGATTGATATAAGAGACAACTATAGCACCACTGTACAAGTTAATAATGCTATTACACAGGCAATTAGTGCAGAGAGCAATAGTATTAAGTTAGAAGTGTCTAATAATTACGCTACAAAGAAGAACCTTGAAAGTTATGCCACAACCGACAGTCTTAAAAGCTATGCTACAACAGCAAGCCTTGACCTTTACATCAAAAAAGACCCAACGACAGGAGAGCTTAAATCTGCCATCGAAGCTATTGCAGATACCATAAACATTACAGCCAAAGGTGGTTTAAATATTTCCGGCGATAGATTTACCCTTACTTCTACTAATACAACTATTACTGCGGACGGTAAGCTAATATGCCGCAATGCTTTAATAGATGGCGAATTAAGCATAACCAGAACTACTACTCTTGGAACAACAAATACATCAATAACGGGTGATGGACTTATAACGAAACAGTTATGGAATCAAACACTAGACTGTAGAGGAAATATCTTTGATGGAATTAATATATATAAAACAGATGCCATAGATGGTATTAGATTAGCGTTAAGCAATGATAAAATTGTATTCACTACAAATAAAAACTCATCAGTGCTGACTAAATATGCACGCCTGACGCCAGAAAGTTTAACTTTCGGCAGCCTAGAAACTTCTAACCTTGTAAGCTTGTCGAGCAAAGGGCTTACAATAAATGGAATGTATGATATTCCAGCAACAGGATTAATTAATCAAAGAATAACAACAAGCTCTAATTCTTTAGAATCTTTTAATAAAACATGGAAAATAAGGGGAAATGGACTTCTTACAATTAGCACTGCTATATGGACAGATGAAACCAATGATTATGGAACAATAAGTTGTGCTATATACATTGATAATGCATGCGTTGCAGCAAATAAACATAGGCTAACAACAGCAAACGCAATAGAAATAGACACAGGATGTTCGTTTTCATGGGTTTTTAATGACAATGAAGAGCATGAGTTAAGAATAATAGCCGGTTCCAGTAAAGAGGGGCAAAAAACTATAACATATTCCGTACAGGGAAGTTTTGGATTAGCAATTTAAAAACTAATAGAAAGAGGTGACATTTATGTTAAGCATAACAAAAACAACAAATTTAAGTGGAACATCAGTGATTAATGGTCAATCAGCTATGACAATGTATGCGGCTGTGCCGGAAACTGGTTCATTGACAATTAGTCAAACAATCACTAACAAGGAATTATACCTTGCAAATCAGACACAATGTGATAATGATTATGAGAATTTCAAGGCAGAAGTTAATAAGCTGTTAAAGAATGAACAGCAGACAATCGGTTCAGATACGACAGATATAACAGGAACAATAACAGAGTAAATCATCAGAGAGTGTGGGTTTAAACCCACACTCTTATTTTTTAGGAGGTAAATTATGAGCTTAACTGGATTTCTTTCGTACAGCCGTGTAAACTGGCAACAATCGCCAAGCAAAAGTACTCCCTGGAATGCGACAAATCTTAATATTATGGACGCAGGAATTAAGAATAACAACGACATGATTAGTAATATTCGTGACGAGATTACACAATTAAACAGCAATATTGACGTTAAAAACTCTTTTTGCAAAAATATTGCAAGTATAAATGGTACTCTTGAAGGTTATGGCTACAATTATTGCTATTATAACAAATCTACTAAAACAGGGATTTTATACTTTGCTTCAAAAATTGAAACACCAGATTCTGCACAGAATAATTTTACAGGATATTATGATGTGACAACAGTTCTCGAAAACATGGGTATTACTAGCTTTAATAAAATATTGGAAAGCAATTATACTCCTTATGATGCCGCAGGCGTAGTTCGATATAAATTGGTCGGATATGGAACGACATTATTATATAATTCTGCAAATCAGAATTATGTTTTTGCTCGATATTATACAAAAGATGGTAATAAAGGAGCATGGGCTACAAGTGAATTTCAAAAAGGTGATTATATTACAGGCTCACTTATATTTACTTAAGTGAAGAAGATGTAAGGTATTTCTTATCGAACACGACGAACTACAAGAAGCAATTAGCAAGGTTGGCAGTGCCACATAACATTAACAATATAATATTTGCAATCAAGCACCTTAGTGGAAACACTGGGGTGCTTTTTTGATACACATTTTTCTAAATTTAGGAGGTAAATTTATGGGTAGATTATTCGGAATCGACACATCAAGGTGGCAGGGAGACTTTGATTTCAAAAGTGCAAAGGATAATGAGGGTGTAGATTTTGCCATTATCAAGGCAGGTGGTGCTGATGATGGTTTATACGAAGATAGAGAGTTTGAGAACAGCTATAACAAGTTGGAAAGTGCAGGAATCCACAAAGGAGCTTATTTCTTCGGTAACGCATTAAGCAATGATGAAGCTGTAAATGAAGCCCGATATTTTGCACAGCTTTTAGCAGGCAAATCATTTTGTTATCCAGTGTTTTATGATGTTGAAGCAGGCATGGTTACTGGCGACGACCTTACAGACATTATTATGGCGTTTCTTGATGAAATGAGAAATGCAGGATATAAGAATGTCGGCTTATACTCATACGAGAACTGCATTAACAATTATGTAGACATTTCAAGAGTAAAAGAAGCTGGTTATGCCGTTTGGGTAGCAAAGTATTCAGATGCAGAACCTAGAATTGCTGTTGGTTATGATATGTGGCAATTCGGTGGAAGTGTTAATTATCTTAGAGACACACAGATTAACGGACAGACAGTAGACCAGAACTATTGTTACACTGATTATTGCACAGACCATGTCGTTGAAGAAATCACAGTGCCAGACTATGAGCCAGTACCAGACACTAAATACCATAAGGGCGATACAGTTAAGGTTATTAACGCTATTCAGTACGATAATGGTGAGCCATTCAGCACTTACTATGATGAGTACAGCGTTTTATCAGCCAGTGGCAGAAGAGTTGTTATCGGTGTTGACGGCGTAACTACTGCTGCTATTGACGAGGATAACATCAGCCTTGTTAAGTGCATTTATGACAATGACAATGATATCAACACAGATACAGTAAATCGCGGCGACGGTAAGAAAGTCAGAGTGCTTGATAATATTGATTATGACGGTGCAAGATTTGCGGTATATTATGATGAATATGATGTAATTGAAGAGGACGGAGACAGAATTGTTATAGGTATCGGCACAACAATCACAGCTGCTGTCAATATTGCTAATCTTGAATTTGTCGGCGGTGTAAGCTCTGATGATACGCCTACAGATATCCCATTCAGTGAAGATATTGAAGAGGGTAGCACAGTGAGATTTGTTGGTGATGCTGATTATGATGGCACAACTATTAAGGCTTGGTATGACGAGTATACAGTATCAGAAAGAAGTGGCGACAGAGTTGTACTTGTGCATGACGGAGAATTATTCGCAGCGGTCAATGTAGCTGATTGTGAATTAGTCTAACCTTAATAAAAATACCGGGAGTGCAATGCTCCCGGTAATATCTTAATTATTCAAATCTATCATAACAGCTATAACAGCAGGAATGGTTGTTATGGTTCCGTTTGTTTTCTTAAATTCCATACCACCCTCAAGAAGTGTTCCATACATTGTCACATTGTCGCCAACAAGCAAATTATAATCAAAATCGTCTCTATAATACATCAAGACAACAATATCATCATTATTGCCATTAACAGCTAAATAATAGCAAGCAATATATTCACTGGATTCTTCACCAGTATGCGTATTTCCGTCTTTATCTTCGACCTCTCCATCATATTTTAATTCCGCTACAATATTACCTGCCAGTTTAAATTCTTTATCAATATATTTATTAGGCGTACGCTTGAGCATTTCAACAGTTATATCATCAGGGTATACACTCTTGTCTCTTGACAATAATGTTTCTTGTTCTGTCTGGACTTCACTGGTACTTTCAACGTTATTATCAGAAGCACTATTCTGACACGCTACAAGGCTCAATAAGCACATAACAAGCATAATGCTTGCAATTCTCTTTTTCATAGGCAAATCCCCCTTAAATTTAATTTTACTAATCATATCACAATATGCATAATTTGTCGAATGTTGTCGAAACTTGCGATATCTTTAAGTTGATTTTTACATTATCAGTATTTATAATAATAATTGTCCGAGAGAGTTCGGGCAGAATCTTCAAGTTTCGGCTAGGTGGCACTGTTTGATTGGCGTTGGCAGTGTCACCGCTGAAAACTGTTAATCTACTGGGGGTAGGTTGACATGAAAGAACAGATGTTCTATAATAACACCATCGCTACCAGTGTTATATCGTGCAATAAGGGGGATATATGGAGAATGAGGACTATAAACAAAAGATTATCGGATTGATAGATAATTGTAGCAATAACAATTTTTTAAAATTTGTATATGAATTAATTTTATCTTTCAAAAAGAAATGGGGCGTTTAACGCCCCTCTTTCTCATACCAATAGGCTATATTGTCAAATATAGTTTGTTGATGTTCTTTATTGAGCTTTATCAATTTCTTAACACTATCCAACAATTCTTTATCTGACATTAAGTCGGGAATGATATCAGCATTATCAGTAGATAAATTATCTTCCCACCCCATTAAATATGATGGAGAAATATCAAGAATCTGTGCAGCAACCTGAATTTTATCACTTGGAATGTTTGTTACTGCGTTGTTTTCATACTTATATAATGTCTGCTTAGAAACGCCCATCCTCTTAGCTAACTCTACTTGCGACATTTTATTAAGTTCTCTTTGTTCCTTAATTCTGTCTCCAACAGTTTTAATCATTAGTGTTTCCTCCTTTCCTATCGGTAACTTGATTATAGCACAAAAAAGTTACAAGTCAAGAAAAAAATAACTTGACAAGTTACTTTTGCGGTGTATAATAAGGGTAACTTCAAAAGTTACGAAGTTGGAAAGGAGATGAGAAGATGGTTGATACAAATAAGCTTCGTGGGATTATAGCTGAAAACGGAAAAACGCAGACAGAAGTTGCACAAATGATAGGTGTAACACCCAAGACTTTCTATTTACGAATGCACAAGGGCGTTTTTGGCAGCAATGAGATTCAGATTATGATTGATAATTTGAATATTGAAAATCCTATGGAGATTTTTTTTGCAAAGAAAGTAACTTCATAAGTTACCCGAAACAAGCAGAATCAAATGCACCTTAAAAAGAATATATCACACATTATTTAGAAAGGAATGTTTATGGAGCTACAGATTTTTAGCAATTCAGAGTTTGGAGAAATCCGAACCATTACTAAAGATGATGAACCTATGTTTTGCTTGGCTGATGTATGCAAGGCATTGGAAATCACACATGTTACAGATGTGAAAAATAGGCTTAAACAAGATGGGGTCGGTATTGCCGAGGTCATAGACAGCTTAGGAAGAAAACAGAAAGCTACATTTATTAATGAGAGCAACCTTTACAAGACAATCTTTCAGAGCCGTAAAGAAAGTGCAGAGAGATTTACAGAATGGGTTACATCAGAAGTGCTTCCATCAATTAGAAAGACAGGAAGTTACAGTAAGCCTTTGACAACATCTGAACAGATTAGATTATTGGCACAGGGCAACACAGAACTCACAGAGAGAGTTGATAAGGTTGAAGATAAGATAACCAGTATCGAAGAAGAAACTCCGCTTTACGGCTGTGAGATTGAAGAAGTGCAGAAACATGTTAGAAAGAAAGGAATTGAAGTACTTGGCGGAAAGGACAGCAATGCGTACAAAGACGGTGGTATTCGCGGTTCAGTATATTCAGATATATACAAGCAGTTAAAACGCGAATTCGGGTGCGTGGCGACATACAAGAGTATTAAAAGAAAATACTTGGCTGATGTACACGAATTCATCGACACCTATTTGTTACCAATAGCACTTGCTGAAGTGGTGCATGATACAAACATGTAGGAGAAGATATGAAAGAAAAAATAATTAACATATCCGCAACACTGGCAGGAATCAGCCTTATAGCGTTGATTCTAAGACCGGTACAGCCGCAAGCTAAGATTAATCAGCAGAGTGCAGTGTTAAGTGAATGCTACAACTCACATGTTGATTATAAGGTTGAAACTGGAGAGATAAGTGTTGATGAATATGAGCTGTCACTTATGGCACATTTACTGATGGGCGAATGCGGAGCGACATGCAACGATGATGAAATGCTATATCTTGCAGGAGCCGTTGTTTTGAACCGAGTACAAAGTGAGTATTTTCCTAACAGCATTGAAGAAGTTATCTATCAATCAGGACAATATCAATGTACAGAACTTAAAAACAGCGGATTCTATAAAGAACCAACAGAAAGGTGTTGGAGAATAGCAGAAGAATTATTAATAAGCGGATATGACATACCTAGCAATGTGTTGTATCAAGCTGAATTTAAACAAGGTAGCGGTGTTTATAAGAAAGTGCAGGACATGTACTTTTGTTATAAGTAAGGAGTGTTTATGGAAGCAAGGATAAGAGAAGAAATGTTCAACCTGGGAATTCTCTCTAATAAAAGAGGTTACATCTACATAATCGAAGCTGTTAAACGCTTTAATTCTTCTATGACAATGAAAGAAATTTACAGCAGCATTGCTAAGGCAACAAATAGACCACCAGCATCTATTGAAAGGTCAATCGGAACAGCAATTAAATCAGCTAACCATGATTTATCAGCATGGAAGAATTATGACTGTCTCACAACAAGAGGGGTTATAACAACAATGTATTACAGATGTAAGGAGAGTACCAATGAGTAGCATAAAAAGAATTATTAAGCTGAACAGAAACAGACAAAGGGCTATAAAGGAAAAGGATTTTAGAAAATTCTATACTTTCAGCTGCAAAATCCATCTGATTGAAAGAATGGATAAAGTACCAATAGGAAGTTACATATTAAAGTAAGGAGAAAAAAGAAAATGGAAAATGCAATAAATAATAATATCACATTAGTAGGAACGGTTGAGAGGGAACCGATATTCTCGCATGAAGTACTTGGCGAGGGGTTTTATGTGTTCATGCTCAAGTGTTCAAGAACAAGCGGTAACAAGGATACATTACCAGTAATGATATCAGACAGGCTTGCTAATATCACAGAAATTAAGGCGGGACAGGTTGTATCTGTAGCCGGACAGATAAGGAGCTTCAACAGGCATATTGATGATGTGAAGAGCAAGCTGATTTTATCTGTGTTTGCGAGAGAACTTGAAATACTGGCACAGGACGCAACCGAACTACCATTTGAGGAAAATATTAATACAGTTATGCTTGACGCGCATATCTGCAAACCACCTATATACAGATGTACTCCAAAGGGCAGAGAGATTGCAGATATCTTGGTGGCAGTAAACAGACCATATGGCAAATCAGATTACATACCATGTATAGCATGGGGAAGAAATGCGAGATTTGCAGGTGGACTTGAAGTTGGAGAACACATTCAGATCCAGGGAAGATTTCAGAGCCGTGAGTACACTAAGAAGATAAGCGACAATGAGATTGAGACAAGGGTTGCTTATGAAGTATCAGTAAGCAGGATTGATTACACAGAGGAGGGTAAAGCTGATGAGTAGTGATATTACAGTTAGAGATTTAGCAAGTATGGCTATTGATGAAGATGTGGTATGCCAGATATGGACACCACAGCAGGGAACAGTTTTTAACGGTTCGTTTGAAGAAGCTAAGTATTCAGCCTATGCGGATAGGGAAGTTGATAATTTCCAAGTTGAAGATGGCATATTTGTTATGAATATATGATAAGGAAAGGATATTGTTTATGGAAAGAGCAGTTTTAAAAAAAGTAGTTCTTGAAAACTTTATGTGTTACGCACACGCAGAATTTGATTTTTATGCCATTACAAAGATTATGGCTAAGAATGGCAAGGGCAAGTCAACTATTGCCACAGCTTATTTATGGTGCTTGTTTAACTGCGATTATGAGTTAAAGGATAATCCGGTTGTAAGAAGAGAGATTGACGGAAAGTCCGTTGATGATATGGACACGGCGGTAACACTTACACTTGATGCCGATAGCAAGGAAATTACATTGAGAAAGGTTCAGAAGCGTACATATAGCAAGGACGGCAGTTCATACAAGGACGATAACAAGTACTTTGTGAATGATGTACCTAAGACTTTAAAAGATTTCAACGCATATCTTGATGTTGATATGAATGTGTTCAAGATGTGCAGTAATGTAAATGCTTTTCTTAATCAGAAGCCGGCTGAAATGAGAGAATACCTATTCAGCCTTGTAGGAGATGTTACAGACCTTGATATAGCTTCACAGAAAGCCGAATTAGCCGAGTTAGTTCCGTTGCTTAATAAATATACAGTTGAAGAATTATCTGCTATGAATAAGGCTACCAAGACCAAGATTACAAAGGATTTGCCTATTCTTGACGGACAGATTAAAGAAAAGGAAAGAGATATTCAGCTTAAACAGGCTATTGAAGTATCTGACCTTGAATTACAGAAGAACAGCCTTAAAGAACAGATTGCTGATTGTGTAGCAAAGCAGACCGACAATGACAAGCTGATGGCTGAATATGACAAGGCTAGTTCGGATATTCTCAATCTTAAATTTGAGCTTAGTGATATGTCACGCAAGGCTAATGAGGACAATGTTAAGGCAAGAAGAAATCTTGAATCACAGATTAGCAACCTTAATTATGTGATTATAGATAGTAAGCAGTCAGTAAGTAGTGCAGGAATTATTGTTAGTCTTGATAAAGATAAAATAGCTGAATATCAGAAAACACTTGATGATAGCAGAACCGAATGGAAAGCCGGAAAAGAGCGTGTATTTGACGAGAATAACCTTGTTTGCCCTTATTGCAAACAGGAATACCCGGAGGATAAAAAAGAGGAATTAAAGGCAGATTTCAAGGTACACAAAGAAGCAGAACTTAACAGAATTACTGATAAAGGCAACACAGCTAAGAAAATGCTTGATGAAGTCAAAGGATTGTTAGTTGGAGCTGAACAGGAATTGGCTGACAGAAAGCAGAAGTTAGAAAAACATTTAGTGGATTTAGCAGACCTTGAAAAGCAGTTAGCAGAACTTCCGCAGGAGATTGATGTATCAGCCACCAAGGAATATAAGGCACTTGAACAGCAGATAGTCGAAAAGGAACAGGCTATGCACAAAGCTAATGATATTTCAGCGGTTAAGGCAGAATTAAAAGCACAGGAAACGGCTTTAAGACAGCAGTTAGCAGAATGTGAAAGACAGATTGCAAAGTCTGATACGGCAGCAGACGAAAAGCGTCTTGAAGAATTAAAGCAGACAAGGATTGATTCTGAACAGAATAAGGCTAATGCTGAGAAAATTCTTGATTTACTTGATGAATTAGACAAGGCAAAGAATGAAGCCTTGACAGAAGCGGTAAACAGCCATTTTGGGTTAGTTAAGTGGCAGTTATTTGAATATGCCAAGAACGGTAATTACAAGAGTTGTTGCATACCCACTGTTGACGGAAAGAGCATTTTAACAACTATGTCTAACAAGGGCAATCGCATTTTAGGCAGGGTTGATATTTGCAATTCTATTCAGAAGATTAGCGGCATATCGGTGCCTATTGTTTTAGATGATTCTGAAAGCCTTAGTACGGACAATCAGAAGAAAGTTTCTGAAATGGTAGATAGCCAGTTGATCATGCTGATTGTTAATGATAGCGAGAAATTAGAGATTGCGGAGGGATAATATGAAGTGTGAAGACGTATATGTACTTACAGTAAGCGAAGAAGAAGCAGAAGTTATCAAGCGGTTTGTATCGGCAATAGAGAGAATTTCTATCGGCATAGATAATGATGATGTCTGGGATATCATGGAAACTATCACAAACAAACGGACTCCTGGTAATGTAGCAGGCGTAAAAATTATATATGAAGAAAGCGAGGAATAATTATGGCAGAGAATACAGCAGTTGCGGAAAAGAAAGCATTTACCACATCATTAAGTGAGTGGAGTAATACAATGACAGGGCTTATCATCAATGATTATAAGGCTGTTGGAATGGATATGGACGATTACGCAAAAGAGTGTGCTATGGAAGCTATGACAAGCATATTTAATCTTGTTAAGAGCAATCCTAAGGTTAATATGTGTAGCCTTGATACAAGCAATTTGAGAGGCATTGTTAAGCGTTGCGCAAGCCTTAAACTTAACGCAAGTGCATATCCGAGAGAATGTTACTTCCAGTTGCGGAATGTGAACATCGGGAAAGATGCCGACGGAAAAGAAATTTGGCAGCAGCAAGTTGAAATGGGCATTGAAGGAAGCGGCTATGATTCTTTGCTTGTCAACTATGGAAAAGATGTTAAACAGGTATATCCATATTGGGTAATTAAAGAGGGTGACAAGTACATACCACCTAAGCATAAAGGACTTACAGTTACAGAGCCGGAGTGGGAAGAAAACGGATTATCTGATAAGGCGGTAAGAGTTGTATATCCTGTTAAGTTGTTAGACGGAACAGTAACATATCTTTCTGCTGATAGAGACAGCGTTAAGGTAAACCTCTTATCTCACGTAAAGCAGAATATGTTGAATGCTACATTTGGAATTATTACAGGCACTAAAAAACAGTATGGGAAAGAAGTTGCAAGAACTAGATATGATGCAACACCAGAAGAAAAGGCAAAAATTAAAGAGAAAAAGGAAGAAGTTCTCAATGCTTTAAGAGCGTGCAAGACAGTAGATGAAATGCTCGAATGTGAGCTTGCAAGACCTTTTATAAGCGGTGCTTGGCTTGATACTCCAGAGAGCATGATACAGAGAAAAATGTGTAACAATGCAACAAGGAAATATCCTAAGAATTATGACCCAATGGCACGACAGGCACAGGTTGAAATGGACGAGGTATATCAAGTTGCACAGGCTGAAATTGCCGAAAATGCTAATACTGTTGAATTTATAGAAGATAAGGCAGATGTAGTTGACGGCACAGTTGTTGACACAGCCGAAAAGCAGTCAGAGGAACTACCACCGTTCATGCAGGAGTAAGCCTATGAAATCATCAAGTTTAGAACAGATGATGGTTGATATGAATAATGGTACTTTTGACTTGACTTGTAACGGAGAATGTACGCAGTGCGGTAATTGTTGTAGTAACTTACTTCCTATGACAGAAGATGAGATTGCAGCAATCCGCAAGTACATTAAGAAACATCATATTAAGGAGCACAGACATAATTATCCGATGGCTACACCAACAATGGATATGACTTGCCCGTTCCTTAATGATGATAAGTCAAAAGAAAAGTGTGAGATTTATTCAATTAGACCAAGGATTTGCAGAGAGTTTATCTGCTGTCCGAGTAAAAGACCACCGATTGATGATTGGGGTTACAAATTAAAGTGCAAGGTAGTTGATGTTAGAAAGGAGTTTTTCGGATGAGAGTAATTTCGCAGGATGGAACAATAGATGTTCCTTATGAATATATTTTTTTGGTGGTATCAATTGGAAGGTGCAAAGATGTGGAACACGTTTGCATCTATTGCCACAACATATCCGCACCACATGGCACTAGATTAGCGGATTATTCTAGCAAAGCAAAGGCGATTAAGGCTATAGAAATGTTGAGAGAAAAGTATCTTTCTAGAATGGAGCTTGATGGTGGCTATGACATTGTGAATAAATGCTACGTACAGCCTAACTATTGGGTGCTTCCTAAAGTCTTTCAGTTCCCACAGGATGATGAAATCGAGGTGTGAGTATGAGATTGAAATGCTTAGGCTCATCGTCAGCCGGAAATTGCTATCTGCTAACTTCCGGTAGCGGAGAAACACTTATCCTTGATTGTGGAATACCGATTAAGGAGATTAAAAAAGGCTTAGATTGGCATATAAGGGGGATAAGGGGTGTGGTTATAAGTCACACCCACCTCTAGACCACAGCAAGTCATTAAACGATTTTAAATCAATGGGAATACCGATACTTGCCCCATATTTAGGCGATAGCTGTAAACCAATGAATATGGGCGGATTTACAGTAAAGCCTTTTGATTTAACAACGATAGACGGAAATTGGACACACACCAATGCAGACGGAACACCTTGTCCGATATTCGGCTTTCTGATTACTCACCCGGAAATGGGAAGAATGCTTTACATAACCGATTGTGAATTAATCAAGTGGAAGTTTAAGAATGTAAATCACATTCTCTTAGGTGTGAATTATGACAAGGATTTAATCGACAGGGATAACGCAGGCAAAGCTAATCACGTATTCAGAGGCCATTTATCCATTGACACGGCTTGCGATTTTGTTAAGGCAAATTATTCAGATAGCTTGCAGAACGTCATAATGTGCCATTTATCGAGCAAAAATGCCGATAGAGATAGTTTTATCGAGAAGATGAAAAAAGTTGCTTATGGGGCGAATGTAGATGTTGCAGAGCGTAACAAGGAATGGGTTTTAAGGAAAGGAGATGAATGTCCGTTTTGATTAGTTTTACAAGTGGAAATTCAGATAATACAACAGAGGCAGTACATGGACTTGATATTTTTACAAAGAATTGGTGTATGAACTGTAAAGAAGTAGAAAAGCAGGAAGACCTTGTGTTTAGGTGTAGCGAATGTGAGTTTAGAACAATGAATGGAAAATGTCTTATAAAAACATTTGCACGCAACCACAAGCACGAATATCCATTAAAAGATTTTGGCAGCATGGGAGAACACTAAAATCGTTTTAGAAAGGAGATTATATATAATGGCAAATAAATTATATGAGTTATTTCATCCAGAAGTAAAGTTACAAAATAAGCGATTGTCCGGCAACGACCCTTGTATAGATTGTGTTAATGTTCATAGGTATCACAGAGGAACTGCATTAGAGACCAAGATATTAGTCAAAGAAAAATGCAATGGCTGTATGAAAAAGATACAATATGATGTTGACTGTATGGATAAATTAAGATGGTATGAGGATAACGATGAAAAGGTTTCTGCTATGGAACAAAAGGATAGAGATATATATGATTGCGGAGTGAAATGTCCTGAATATTTGCATAATGGTATTCCTGTTTTTTATCCTGATGGATGGTCTTAATAAATACAATAGCAATGCAAATTGAAGGGAAACAGAAAGGAGAAGCAATGCTAATATTAGCTTTTTATATCATATTTATTATCATTATATTTTTTGCAACGCTTGGGGACTATGATAATGTTGCAGTTACTCCAAGGCAGATATATGAATGTACAGACCTCAACATTTTTGCTTGTACATTGATATTTATAATTGCATTTGTGCTAGACCCATTATTCTTTATAGTACATTTTATTGACTGGCTATTACATGCCGGTAGAAAGGAGCAATAATGGAGAGATTAACAGATAGTAACAAAGAAATACCAACATTAGTTGATAATGCCGAATACTGGCTAAAGGTGTACTTTAGGCTGAAAGAATATGAGGACTTAGAGGAACAGGGCAGACTTGTGAAATTGCCTTGTAAGATTGGAGATGAAGTTTACAACATTACTTGGTGGGATAATGTTCAGGAAAAAATAGTGGTAAAAGGAAAGACATATTACCGAACAGTTCATAAGCACAAGGTAACAAAATTACCTTTCACTTACTCTGATATAGATAATTTTGGTAAAACAGTATTCCTCGCAAAATCCGAAGCAGAGGAAAAACTGAAAGAATTGAGAGGTGGAGAATAATGTGTAGTAGCAAACAAATAAAAGAGCTTGCGGAACGTAATGCTGTTTACGAGTTTGAAGAGACAGTAAATATGTATGGTAAGGAGTATATAAGATACTATTATAACAAATTGGCTGAATTGAATGGTAGCATTAATAGCACTTGCAACTGCCAGCATAACAGTAATTCAAGAGACAGTGAGCCTTGTTGCAGGTGCGATAGCAGACAGACCAATGCCGGCAGGATAAGGAATATGTCGGATGAAGAATTGGCAGAGTTTCTTATAGCTTTTAAGAACACATTTGGCGAAGAATACGAGGGAGAAGCTAGTTGTATGGAATGGCTTCAATCAGAAGCGGATAGGAGAGAATATGGCAAGAATATTTAGAGTTAGTGGCTATTTAGTTTGCGATAGAGAAACTACAGCAAAAGAATTGGAAAGTTATTTTGATACTATGCCTGGCGAATGGTGGCAGCAGTTTCATATTGAACAGTCGGAAGAATTTAATCTTGATGGCGAAGATAAGCCAAACTGTGACCTTGCATTACTCACAAGGCATTTTAAGGCAGATAACATCAGTACAGAATTTGACAGACCTTTACCACAGAAAGGCGAGAAATATAAGCATTTTAAGATTGGCAAGATTGTTACTATTATCGGTATTTCAAGGCACACCGAAACCGAGGAAATTTCAGTTGTATATGAATATGAGAGGCATATCTGGAATAGACCTCTTGAAATGTTTATGAGCGAGGTTGATGAGGAAAAATATCCTAATGCAGAACAGAAATACAGATTTGAGTTAGTAGAAAGTGAGGAAAATAGATGAATCGTGTGATTTTATGTGGAAGAGTTGTTAGAGAACCGGAAATTAGATATTCACAGACGGCAAATGGAAGTATGGCAGTAGCAAGATACACATTAGCCGTTGACAGAGCTTTCAAGAAAGAGGGCGAACAGGCAGCAGACTTTATTAACTGTATCGCATTTGGCAAGAATGGAGAATTTGCAGAGAAGTATTTACACCAGGGAACTAAGATTATCGTTGAGGGTAGATGGCAGACAGGCAGCTACACTAACAAGGACGGACAGAAAGTCTACACAAATGATTGTGTTGTTGAAAGACATGAATTTTGTGAAAGTCGTGCTAATCAGCAGAATAATAACAATGGAATTATGGGCGGTAATGCTAGTTCAGACAGCTTTATGTCAATTCCGGACAATGTAGCTGATGAGGGATTACCATTTAATTAAAGAGGTGTGAGTATGACAGAGAATGAAGCGATAGAATATTTGACGGCGTATCTCGAATGCGAAAGTAGGCGTTCAAGAATTGAGGGTTGCAATAATAATTGCAACGAATGTGAATTATGCTATTTACAGGGAGCTACAAAGCAACATCTTGAGGGTATTAAAATGGCGATACAGGCACTTGAAGAAGTACAACAGTACCGGGAAATCGGTACGCCGGAAGAATTACAGGATATGAAAAGCGATCATTTCGAAGCATTAAGTGATTGGCGTCAATATCGCAAGATTGGGACTTTGGAAGAGTGCCGGACGGCGAGAGAAAAGCGGATACCAAAGAAGCCGAGAAAAACCGATTCGTACAGAGGTGTATTAAAAAAAGTATATGCTTATGTATGCCCTACTTGTGGAAATGCACGTTTAGAAAAATACATGAACGAACGGCAGAATACAGTGTTTTGTTGGGATTGCGGTCAAAAATTAGATTGGAGCGATGAAGAATGAGATTAATTGACGCAGATGTATTTGAGAAGTTTATAAGAAAAAATTGTACAGATTCGCTTGTAGATTTGCGGTGTGAATTAGTACGAAGACAACCAACATCTTATGATGTAGATAAGGTTGTGAAACAGTTGGAAGAACTTAGAAAAGAATGTGAAGACCCATTGCAGGATTATGACCCAAATTATTTTATTGTCAAAGCAATCGAGATAGTAAAGGCAGGTGGCAATTCTTGAGTTATCAGAACATAGCGAGAGCCAAGGCAATAGAGCAGGAAAATAAAAAGCGACTATTGAAGCTGAATCCAAAGCTGAATGACAAAAGTGGAATATACTTCTTACTCCGAGAAGATGAAAACGGATTTAAGTACGCTTACGTCGGACAGGCAGTACATACACTTAGCAGATTGGCAAGCCACCTTGTAGGATATGAACAGCACATAGACCTTAGTTTACGCAAGCATAAATTATACGACAAAGAGAAAAATCCTTATGGCTGGCGAGTTGAATTTCTGAATTATCCCGAAAGTCAACTTGACGAGAAAGAGAAGTATTACATCAAGCTATATGCCGATAAAGGTTATCAGCTTAGGAATGTCAGTTTAGGAGGTCAAGGAGAAAATCGTGCTAGTGGTTCAATAGGTGAGAGAAAAGCACCTAAAGGCTATATGCAAGGCATACAGCAAGGCAAAAAGGTGTTAGCGAGGGAATTATCCTCTATCGCAGAAAAACACCTTAAAATCGAAATTAGAGACGATAAGAAGCACAACAAGGTATCGCAGAAGCAGTATGAGAAGTTTATGGATTTATTGAAAGTGGGCGATTCAGAATGAGTAACGATGCAAATATAGTAATATCACAGGCTTTAATGATGAGAATTAAAGATTATGCAGAAAGAGCATTGGATAGAAAAGATGTAACAGTTGATATAGCTATGAGTGAAATACGCTATACGGTTGACGCTTATGACGAATATTTTCAGACGGGCAGAAAACCACAGTAACTAACTAAAAATCAAAGAAAGGAATAGGTTGTGCGCACATAAAACCGAGGTTTCCTTTTGGTAAGAGAAAGTGTTAGATTTTGGATATTACAATATGGATTGTATGCAAGGAATGAAAGAATTTCCCGACAAATATTTTGACCTTGCGATTGTAGACCCACCGTATGGAATTGGAGAAAATGGAGATAAAAACCATACAAGAAGCGGACTGGCAAAAGCAAAGGATTACAAGGCTTTTAGTGGAATGGATTTAAAGCCACCAAGCGAAAAATACTTTGATGAACTTTTTAGAGTTTCAAAAAATCAAATTATATGGGGTGCAAATCATTTTATCAGCAAAATGCCGTTTGATAGTAGTTGTTGGATTGTTTGGGATAAAGAAAATGGGGATAACGATTTTGCTGATTGTGAGCTTGCATGGACTTCGTTCAGTACTGCAGTAAGGCGAATTAAATACAGGTGGGCTGGAATGCTTCAGCAAAACATGAAACTTAAAGAAAACCGCATACACCCAACGCAAAAGCCTGTAGCACTATATGAATGGTTATTAAGCAAATACGCAAAGCCGAATGACATTATACTTGATACTCATGTAGGCAGTGCAAGCAGTCTGATAGCTTGCTATAACACTAACCATAAATTCGTTGGATTTGAGCTTGACGAATACTATTACAGGGTATCAAAGCAGAGGTTAGATACCGAAATGGCACAAATGAGATTAAGTGATTTTATAGGGGATACAGTATGACACAGGACGGACAATTTGAATTAACCGACTTTTTAGGTAAGAAGATTGAGAGTAAATCTGTTATGGACTTGACAGCTTGGATAAATAGTCAAGGCAAAGCACAATATACACAGATTGGCGAAGTTATAAGAAATGCTTACAACTTGAATAAAGATAGCGGAGAACTTATTGAAAGGCTTACAAATGCTGTATCGGTGTATGTTCTTAATCAGTCTATGGGATATATGGATTATTTACGAAAGGAAAGTGAGTAATGAAAGACGAAACAAAGCAGGAGATACAAATTCTACTTGACCTACTCAAAGGTAGTCTTACAAGAAATGGTGTAAGTATGGCAACCGACAATAGTGGCAACTTGATGTTCTTTGATACATCTGCCTATGTTAGAAGTAAAGGTAAGGAATTTGACGGATTCAGAGTTAATATTAACGATTTAGTGAAGTAACAATGTGACGGAACTTGAAGAATAGGAGCAATGATATGGCAATATATAGAAATGTTCAATTATCATTTTGGACCGATAACAAGGTTGAAGATGATTTTACGCCAGAGGACAAGTATTTCTACATATATTTGCTAACAAATCCACAGACAAATATATGTGGGTGCTATGAGGTTAGTTATTCGCAAATGACAAGGCAGACAGGTTATAACAAAGATACTATTATCAGACTGTTAGAAAGGTTTGATAAGGTACACAAGGTTATTAAGTTTGATTCAGAAACTAAAGAAGTGCTGATATTACATTGGTATAAGTATAATTGGAGCAAATCAGAGAAAGTCTTGACAGGGGTTTTAGGAGTTGCCAAACATATTAAATCTGACGAATTTAGAAAATATGTTAATGATATGGTTGATTCCATTAAAAATGATACCCTATACATAGGGTATACATACCCTATGGAGACATCTGTTTCTGATACTGATTCTGATACTGTATCTGATTCTGTTTCTGTTAATAATAATATAGTAAATAAAAAGAAAGATAATATAGATAATAATATATATATAAATATTATTAGTTACTTAAATAACAGATGCAATACCAGATATAAATACAATACACCTAATACTAAGAAGCATATCGGGGCAAGAATCAAAGAGGGATATACTGAACAGGATTTTTACACAGTCATAGATAAAAAAGTCAATGAATGGCTTGGAACTGAAAGGGAAAGATATTTGAGACCAGATACCTTGTTTGGCACGAAGTTTGAGAGTTACCTTAATCAGAATGTTGTTTCTGAAAAGCAAGGCAATCAGAATTTCAGCAAGGGTGCTATTGACTGGGATAATGTGTAAAGGGGTGATTATATGAAATTGATTGATGCAGACAAGCTACTATCAAAACTTAATGAAACTTATGACGAAGTAAACGCAAAGTATCACGAAACTGATTTTGATAGCTTTTATGGTGGTAGCTGTTCAATGATACAAGAAATTATAAAAGAAATTGAAGAACAACCATCAGTTTTAGGAGCAGGAATGAAGCCTATTGATAATTTCGTAGACCCATTTAAAGCAAAGGTGGGTGATAATTCTTGACAAGAGAAGAAACAGTTAAAATTATTCGCATTATGTGCGATTGCTACCCTAACTACAAACCTAACAACCTATCAGAAACAGTAGATGTCTGGAATATGATGTTAGAAAGTTATAGTTATGAACAAGTATCAGTCGCACTTAAAGCATATATCAACTCTGATACAAGCGGATTTGCACCAAGCATAGGACAGTTGATAGGTAAAATACAGACAATATCGCAGCCACAGGAGCTTGACGGAATGACAGCTTGGGGGTTGGTTAGTAAGGCGTTACGGAATGGCACATATGGGGCGGTTGAAGAATTTAACAAGCTACCGCCACTTGTTAGGCAGGCGGTTGGTATGCCAGATAACCTTAAAAACTGGGCGACATCAGATTATCAGACGATTGAAACAGTAATACAATCAAATTTTCTAAGAACTTACGAAACAGTTGTTAAGCGTGCGAATGAAATAAATCGTATGCCAGACAATATCAAATCACTTATCGAAAAGACGAATGTAAATTCGTATAAGGCTCAAATCGAGCAAAGATTCCAAAGAGATATAAATACATTACAAATTAAAGAAAATGCCCTTATCGGTCAAAATACAAACGCAGAAGAGTATATTGAAGCACCTCAAGATATTCAAGAAAGAATAAACGCCATGAGGTAAATTATGAAACCCAAAAATTGTATTTATCCCGATTGCTTTAACTGTACTTTAGATGATTGTTTATACAATACGCTTGAACAGCCGGATATAGTTCAGCAAAATAAACTAGATAAAGAAATTGCCTTTAGAAATAAATTAGAGCAATTAGAACCTAAGCAAAGAGCAAAGGCTATATATGACAGAATGTATGAACAGAGCGAAAAAGGCAAAGCTAGACGCAGACGATATAATCAGTCAGAAGAACATAAAATTAGCCAGAAGAAATATTTTCAGACTAAAAAAGGCAAGGCTGCACAAAAAAGGTATAAGCAATCAGAAAAAGGCAAAGCTGCACAAAAAAGAATAGAAGCTAAAAGGATTGAAACCGGTAAAAATGCCATATACTGTAAAAGATATCGGGAGAAAAAGAAAAGAGAGGCTATGTTAAATGAGCAAGTCGGAACAACGAAGATTTCAAGAACAAATGATGAGAGTTCAATTAAACAGGCAGAAGAATAAAGAAAATAAAGAAATGTTTGGTAATGCCTTAACGATTCTATTATGGGTCCTACATGATAAATTTGGATTTGGAAATAAGCGACTAGAACGGCTTATTGATGAGATTGATAAATTCAATGAAGATTTCAACGCAGGGCTTATAGATCCAAAAGAACTTATTGAACAGTTAGAAGAAGAGACAAAAATAAAAATTAAATATTAAGGAGTATGGCTTATGAAGTTTTCAGAACTGACTAAGCCGGAGCTTGATGAAATAATTGAAAATGCCAATTTTACCGAGGAAGAAGAGAGAATATTCAAACTTCTTTCTCGGAATTTTACACAAAAAGAGATAGTCGCACGATTATGCGTATCGCAAAGAACTCTTGAAAGGAGAATAAGGAACATTAAAAATAAAATTGAAAGGGTGTGCTGTGATTGGAATTAACAGACAAAGAGTTGTTGAATTATGTACTGGAGAATGGTATTATCTCTCGTGACGATGTTCAAAAACAAATTGAAATGAACGAAAGGAAAAAATTTTTAAAAGCACACAATAATGAAATCTGGCAAGGAAAGGATAAGAAGTGGTATACATACTTGCCAGACGAAAGCACATCAAGCGGCAGAAAGCTGCTAAAGCGTTCAACGCAAGAGTCTCTTGAAGATGGAATTGTGGAACACTACAAGAAACTCGCTAATGAACCTTTAGTTAAGACTGTATTCAAGGAATGGGTAGACCAAAAACTTGAATATCACGAAATCAAGAAGCAATCATATGATAAGTATAATGATAACTTCGCCAGATTTTTCACTAATGAAGCATATCACATGGCAGATAAGAAAATCAAGTACATTACAGAAGATGACTTAGAATGCTTTATTAAGACTGTTATTGCCGAATGTAAACTTACGCAAAAAGCATATTCTGATATGCGAATCCTTATTAATGGCATTTTTAAATATGCCAAGAAAAAGGGGTATACCAATCTAAGTATCACACAATTTATGGGAGACTTGGATTTATCACGCAGAGCTTTTACTAAAAATGTGAAAAAGAAAGAGGAACAGGTGTATTTCGAGGACGAAATTCCAAGAATCACAGAATATCTATGGCAACGATATGATATAAGGAGTCTGGGATTATTACTTATGTTTGAGTGTGGAATGAGAGCTGGCGAGTTATCATCACTTAAGTTTTCTGATATTCACAACACTGTACTGAAAGATGGAACTATTAAACATTATATTTCTATACAAAGAACAGAAATTAAGGTCAGAGATGAAAATGGGAAATGGGCTAAGATAGTAAGCGACTATCCTAAATCTGACGCAGGATTAAGAGATATAATTATTCCAGATAAAGCTGTAAATACTGTTAAGGCAATTCGCAGATTAAATCCTTTTGGAACTTATATGTTTGAAGAAAAGGGAGAGCGCATAAAGGAACAAGCATTTAACAGAAAGTTGCATAAGATATGCAAGGCACTGGACATTAATTATCGTTCCACGCACAAAGTCCGCCGGGCATACAGTGTTGCGTTGTATGATAATTGCGTGAGTGACACTGTTATAACAGAAATGATGGGACATACAAGCATTGAGACAACAAGAAAATATTACATTTACAGTAATAAGACTGATAGAACTAAGATTGAGCAAGTTAATAATGCTATCAATTATTAGGATTTTGATTACAAAGTAATCAAAGTAATCAAGGCACAAAGCCAGAAGCCCAGTAATAGAGCGGAATAAGGAAGTAGTCAATGCAGTTCGATTCTCTCATCCCCTGCTATTTAAAGGATTTAAGTTGAATTTCAGCTTGAATCCTTTTTTGCATTTAAAAAGATTAATTACAAAGTTGCTAAAACTATATAATAATAATGATGAGGAGATAATCATGAACGAATCTAAATATGAGCATATAGTACACCCATTTCCACCATTGTATAACAGTGAATCAAGAATACTGATACTTGGAAGTCTGCCATCAGTTAAGTCAAGAGAGCAGATGTTTTTTTATGGACATCCGCAGAACAGATTCTGGAAAATGATTAGTGGAGTATTTGAAGAGGCAGTTCCGCAGACGATAGAAGAAAAGAAGGCATTTATGTTAAAGCATAATATTGCAATGTGGGATACGATATACAGCTGTGACATAATTGGTTCTAGTGACAGTAGTATTAAGAATGTTGTGCCAACAGATTTAAAAAGCATTATAGATAATTCTAAGATTGAAAAAGTAATATGTAATGGGAAAACATCAGGGAAATATTATGAAAAATATCAGATGAAATATCTGGGAATTAAACCAGACATTCTTCCCTCAACAAGTCCTGCAAATGCTGCATATTCATTGGGGAAACTTGTTGAGATATGGAAGAAATCTATAATATATTAGATTTTGAATTATTTTTCAGGTTTAACAACATTAAGAGGCATCATAAGATGATCTATGAGGATGCTATAAGCTTTATCACCATTACCAGCTTTGAGATAATCAAAGTATTTCTTGTGTTCATCTAATGTACCAGTAATACGTCCATCAACCTCAAGAGCTGACTGAGAAGTAAGTTTTATCAGATACATTAGTCTTTGAAAAATGTGATTGACTTCATCATTGTTTATGTATTTTACTAAGAGCAGATGAAACTGATGATCGTAACTGATGAAATCTTCATAATTGTCATTATCTGGATGATCTTCAATAGTTTTATATTGAAGGTCAAGAATATTGCCAAGTTCTCTGATAGTTTTCTGACCTCTTGCAGTATTGATATCATTTGCAAGACAATGAGTACAGAAACCTTCTATGGCACATCTTATCTGAATAGTTTCTTTCATGTCCTTCTGATTAAGCTGTCTGATACGAAATCCTTTGCTTGGTATAACATCTATATATCCGTCCTGACTTAAACATTGTAGTGCTTCACGCATAGGAGTTCTGGATATTCCAAGTTCTTTTGATAATTTAGTTTCTGAATACAGACTGTTTACATCAAGTCTGTTGGTAAGAATTAAATCTTTAATATAATTATAAGCTTCCTGCTGAAGCGATGACATAAGCTGCATGATATTAAATTCCCTTCAAATACATTTTTATTAATAAAATAATAAACAAAAAAATACAATTGGTCAATAATTAATTAAAAATCTGTATACCGGTATACTGGATTTGTTGAAAATGTACAATGATATTGTGAAAAGTTTGACTAATTTTAATAATTGATTCTTAACCGGTATACTGGTATACTGCAATCAACAAGAAAACAATAAATCATTTTTCAGGAGGAAAAAGAATGAACACAACATTTGAATTAGGAAATTTAAAAGTAATTGATTTAACAAAGCCACTTGATCCAAAGACTGAGTCAAGAAGATGCCACCTTATTAGATATAACACAGGCGGTCCAATCCCTGACTTCCATACAGCAATGGATCTTACAAGCCATCTTGGAACACATTGTGAGTGTCCTTATCATCATGATGACAACTGGCCATCAGTTGCTGAACTTCCACTTACAACATTCATGGGAAGAGCAATCTATGTTGATTTCAAGGATACATTACCTCATAGAAAGCACATAAGTGCAGCAGACCTTGACAAAGCAACAGAAGGATGGGTAAAAGAAGGTGATATTCTTATCATTGATTCTTCTTACAAGATTGACCCATTTACTCCAGATACTAATACAGACAAGGATCAGAGATTACTTGTTAACGGTGAGACAGCACAGTGGTGTGTAGATCACAAGATTAAATGTGTTGGTTTCGGTGACGGAGTTTCAATTGAAAACTGCAACGAAGATGTTAAGCCATTCCATGATATCTGTATGGCAGAGAACATTGTATTCCTTGAAGTATTAAAGAACTTAGACAAGCTTACACAGGATACATTCTTCATGTCATATTCACCACTTCCAATTTACGGACTTGATTCTTGTCCTATCCGTGCTTATGCTATTGAGGGACTTGCTGAATTTGCAAGATAATTAGTTAGAATAATAAGGAGATACAGTTATGAAGATTGCAGTTCTTGGTGCAGGAGCCATGGGTTCAATATATGGAGGACATCTTTCATTACACAATGATGTCTATATGATTGATAAGAAGCAGGAAATTGTTGATAAAATCAATGCTGACGGACTTAAGCTTTTTGAGAATGATAAAGATGTAATTTACAGACCTGAGGCAATGACAGACAGTGCTAATCTTGGAGAAGTTGACCTTGTAATACTTTTTGTTAAAGCACTTTTTTCTAAAGCAGCACTTGAAGAAAACAGACATATTATTGGAGAACATACATATGTAATGACTCTTCAGAACGGAGCAGGTCATGAGGATATTCTTTCAGAGTTCGTTCCTAAGGAAAGAATTATCATCGGTACAACAGAAGATAACGGAGCAGTTCTTGATTTCGGCTATGTAAGAAGAGGCGGAAAAGGAAAGACTAATATCGGAATGCTCGTACCTGACAGCAACGGAATGCTTGGAATGATTAAGAAAAGCTTTGATTCATGTGGATTTGATACACATATTTATGATAATATCCAGCAGCTTATATGGGATAAGCTCTTTACAAATGTGTCTCTTTCAGCTCTTACAGGTGTTCTTCAGGTTCCAATCGGATTTATTGCAGCAGATGAATATGCATGGAGCATGACTGTAACTCTTATTAAAGAAGCACTGGCAGTTGCCAAAGCTTTAGGACTTGAGTTTGATGAACAGGAAATTATTGAAAGAGTGAGAAATACTTCTATCAATTCACCAGAAGGAAAGACTTCTATATATGCAGACCTTAAGGCGGGAAGACGCACAGAGGTTAATACAATAAGTGGAGCAGTTGTAAGAGCCGGAGAAAAGACCGGAGTAGATGTTCCAACTCACAGAATGATTGTCAACATGGTTCACGCTATGGAAGACAGAGACAGAAAGGAGACGAAATAATGATATTTTCATCTATTAATTCAAAGGATGATTTTACCAGTTATCCGAAGGCAGTACAGAGAGCAATTAAGTATTTGAAGGAAAATGATTTTGTTAATATGGAACCAGGTGTTTATGAGCTTGAAGGAAAGCTTATGTATGCACAGGTATTTGATGCTGAAACTGGTTCTGTAAATGAGAAAAGACCAGAAGTTCATGAGAAGTACCTTGATGTACAGTTCTTAGCTTCAGGTAGAGAAAAGTTAGGATTTACTCCTGATACTGGCAATTATGAGATTGATGAAAAATTTGATGAAAGAGATCTTATTTTCTACAAATCAGTAGAAAATGAAGGATTTATTACATCAACACCAGGATGCTTCTGTGTATTTTTCCCAACAGATGTTCACAGACCAGCATGTGCTGATGGAGAGCCTATGACAGTAAGAAAAGTAGTAGTTAAGGTAAGTACTGAATTATTGAAATAATTTCAGGGAGGTTTTTATGGGTAAAAAGTTTATTGCATTATTTTTATGCATGAGTTTATTAGTCTGTTCTGCATTAACGGGGTGTAGCACTAACACTACAGCAGATGGACATGAAGTTAAGATTATAAGAGTTGCATTCAATCAGAATGAGGATCACCCTCAGTATAAGGCAATGAGAGAACTTGGAGATAAGTTCGAAGAAGCAACTAACGGAAGATATAAGATGGTTATTTATCCTAACGGTGTGTTAGGAGAACAGGGGTCTATGGCAGAGTTCATAAGAACCGGAGCACTTGATATGGCTATTGTTCCATGTTCAGTTCCAGAAGGATACGATTCGGATTTTGCTATTGTAGGTGCACCTTATCTTTATGATGATATGGATCATTTAAGAAGAACTACATTATCAGGTGCATTTGATGAGCTTTTCAAGTCAACAAGAAAGTTCAATTTTGAAGTTCTTACTGTATATACAGCAGGTGAGAGAAATATTTATGCAAACAAGCCAATTAATACACCAGATGACCTTAAGGGTATGATTGTACGAGTTAATGACTCAACAACATATCTTAACATGGTTAAGTACATGGGTGGTGTTGGTACAGCAATGTCACAGTCAGAGGTTTACACAGCACTCCAGCAGGGTGTTATTGATGCAGGAGAGAACAGTGAGAGAGTATATACAGACTTTAAGCATTATGAAGTTGCTAAGTATTATTCATACACAAAGCATATTGTTCATCCTGATGTAGTTATAGCAAGTACTAACTTCCTTGACAGTATGTCAGCTGCTGATAAGGAAATATTTGACAAGCTTGTTGCAGATTCAACAGATTACGAATTTGATGCATTTGCAGAATCAGTACAGGAAGCAAAGAAGGATGCTGAGGCAAATGGTGCAATTTTTGTGTATCCTGATACAGAATTATTCAGAGAAAAATGCCAGCCACTTCTTGACAGTATTTCCGGACAGTCAGAGGTTACTAAGAAAATATACGATAAAGTACAGGCTTTAAGAGAGGAGAAATAATATGACAGCAGCTAAAAAAGTATTAGACAAGATTACATCATATTCAAGTGTTGTAATATTTATTGCAATGGTACTTATGGTAACATATCAGGTCATAGCAAGATATTTCTTCAAAAGCCCAAGCAGCGTTACTGAAGTACTCACAAGATACTGTTTCGTATGGCTGATTATAATATCAGCAACATATATGTTCGGACAGAGAGAGCATATTAATATATCAGTTATTAAGGATAAGTTACCTAAAACACCTAAGATGATAGTCAGCATAATTATTGAGCTTGTTACAATCTGCTTTGCTGGACTTGTAATGGTATATGGTGGTTTTACAATCGCAAAAATGAATCTTGTACAGTTAGATACAATTCTTCATATTCCAACAGGTGTCATCTATTCAATTATTCCAATATGTGGTGTGATTATAATCTTCTACAGCATTTATAATATTGGACTTGAACTCAAAGCAAATAAGCAATAATTATGAGGAGGACTTTCGCATGAGTATAGCATTACAGGTAGCCTTAGTAATGGTTACAATATTAGTTATATTGCTGATAATCGGTGCTCCTATCGGTGTAGCAATCGGTCTTTCATCAGCAGTTTCAATGATATGCATGATTCCGGCAAATGTTTCTTTTGCAACTTCAGCACAGAGAATATTCGCGGGTTCGAATTCATTTTCACTTATAGCCATTCCGTTCTTTATCCTTGCAGGTAATATAATGAACAATGGCGGTATCGCAACAAGACTTGTTAATTGTGCCAAGGTTATTGCTGGTAGAATGCCAGGAGCACTTGCACAGTCAAATGTAGTTGCTAACATGTTATTTGGAGCCATCAGTGGTTCAGGTGCAGCCGCAGCCGCAGCTATGGGAAGCACAATCGGACCATTAGAGGAAAAAGAAGGTTATGATAAGAACTACAGCGTAGCTGTAAATGTAGCTTCAGCTCCGGTTGGAATGCTTATTCCACCAAGTAATACAATGATTGTATATTCAAGTATCGCAGGAAGTGTATCTATTGCAGCACTTTTCATGGCTGGTTATATTCCAGGAATTCTCTGGGGTGGAGCAGTTATGATTCTTGCAGGTATCATGGCTAAGAAGCGTGGATACCAGGCAGAAGAAAGAGTAACATTTAAAATTGCAATGAAGACATTCTGGCAGGCAATTCCAAGCCTTTTACTTATCATAATTGTAATAGGCGGTATTCTTGCAGGTGTGTTCACAGCTACAGAAGGTTCAGCAATTGCTGTAGTATATGCAACAGTTCTTTCACTTATTTATAAGTCATTTAAGTTAAAGGACATTCCAAGAATTGTACTTGAATCAGCAAAGACAACAGGTATCATTACATTTATGATTGGTCTTTCATCTATCATGTCATGGGCTATGGCTTTCACAGAAATCCCTGATATGATTGCAACAGCAATCCTTGGTCTTACAGACAACAAGATACTTATTCTTCTTTTAATAAATGTGCTGTTACTTGTAGTAGGAACATTTATGGATGTAACACCGGCAATTCTTATCTTTACACCTATTTTACTTCCTATATGTACAGCATTTGGCATGAGCCCAATACAGTTTGGTATTCTGCTCTGCTTCAACTTATCAATCGGAACAATTACACCTCCGGTTGGAACAATCCTCTTCACGGGCTGCCGTGTTGGTGGAGTTACTATTGAAAGTGTTATCAAGTACATGTTACCGTACTTTGCTATCATTTTCGTAGCATTATTACTGGTTACATACATCCCTGCAATTTCAATGTTCTTACCTAAGATTTTGGGATTGGTGTAATAAATATCTTTTTTCCTAATATAATGTGCACATAGGAAAAGTAAGCGTCTGCAGAGCAGACATTTACTTTTCCTGTGCCATTAACGAACGAACGGCCATGCGAAGCAGGGCGAAAGAGTGCGAAAGCACGGGTTCGTGAGTGTACGTTAAAAAATGAATAAATTATAATAAGAAAGGCACGGGCTGTCAGTTTGGCAGTCCGCGTCTTTTAATTTGCCAATAAATAAATACTATGATATCATTAATTATTATGTGGAAAAGGAATGATTCATATGGATAATATTATTATAAGAAACATGAAAGAAGAGGATTCTTCAGAAGTCCTTGAGATGATGAAGGTATTTTATGCCTCACCAGCACTGCTTTCAGACCCTTCAGAGGATGTTATGAAAAGGGATATTGCGGATTGTCTTGGAGATAATCCATTTATAGAGTGTTTTGTGTTCGAGAATAACACAGGTGTCATCATGGGTTATTCAATGGTTGCACACAGTTATTCTACTGAATGTGGGGGTAATTGTGTGTGGGTTGAAGATATATATATTAAGCCGGATTACAGAGGAAAGAGTATAGCAGGAGTGTTCTTTGAACATCTTGATAATATGTATGGAAAAGAAGCTGTCAGGTTCAGACTTGAGGTTGAAGAGGAGAATGAAAGGGCAGTGAAAGCATATAAGAAGGCTGGATTTGAGAAGCTTGGTTATGTGCAGATGGCTAAGGATTACTAATTGGAGTTGTTATGAATAATAGTTATAATGAAAGAAGCATGAAGATAATTGACCTTAAGAAAACTATCTTAGAGGACAATGACGCTGATGCTGACAGATTAAGAGAAGAGTTAAAGAAGAAAAATGTATTCTATATGAATGTCATGTCAAGTCCCGGTTCGGGTAAGACTACAACTATTGTTGGTACAATTGAAAGACTTGAGGAACATTTTAATATAGGTGTAATGGAAGCAGATATTGATTCTGATGTTGACGCACTTACTGTTGCTAAGGCAGGAGTGCCAGCAGTACAGTTGCATACAGGAGGAATGTGTCATCTTGATGCTGATATGTCAAGACAGGGAATGGCTGCGTTAGAAGCTGAAGCAGATAATACACTTGATTTTATTATACTCGAGAACGTTGGTAATCTTGTGTGTCCGGCTGAGTTTGATACAGGCGCATGTCTTAATGTGGCAATTCTTTCAGTTCCGGAAGGAGATGATAAACCGCTTAAGTATCCACTTATGTTTGAGAAGTGTCAGGTTGTGATTATTAATAAGATTGATTCCATGCCGGCATTTGATTTTGATATGGATAGGGTTAAGGATAATATTGCAATGAGAAATCCGGAAGCAGTAATTTTCCCTATTTCTGCAAGAACAGGAGAAGGAATGGATGCATGGTGCGAATGGCTAAAAGACAATGCAGCACAATATTTAGGAGAGAACCAGAATGGGTAATGTAAGAGTAATTGATGTACATCAGAGTGTTTATGCAGTTAATGATGAGATAGCTGCTAAGACAAGGGCAAGGCTTAAGGAAGAGAAAACATTTATGGTTAATCTTATGTCAAGTCCGGGAGCAGGTAAGACTACGACTCTGATAAGAACAGCTAATATGTTAGGAGACAGATATCGTATAGGTGTAATGGAAGCAGATATTGATTCTTCTGTTGATGCTGAGAAGATGGCGGCAGCAGGGGTTACTTCAATTCAGGTGCATACAGGCGGAGAGTGTACGATGGACGCTCATATGACCATGCAGGCACTTGATGAATTTGACACAGAGGGGCTTGACCTTCTTGTTATGGAGAATGTCGGTAATCTAGTATGTCCGGCTGAGACAGACACAGGAGCATCGCGTAATGTCGTTATTCTTTCGTATCCTGAGGGTGATGATAAGCCACTTAAATATCCTCTTATGTTCGAGGTGTGTCATGTAGTTCTTATCAATAAAATAGATACTAAAGAGTATTTTGATTTTGATGACAAAGCAGTTGTTGAAAGAATTCACGAAAGAAATCCATTGGCAAAGGTATTTTTCGTATCAGCTAAGACTGGCGAAGGCTTTGAAGAATGGATAAGCTGGCTTGACAATAATATTAAGGAATGGATTGGAGGTACAGTCTGATGGTAGACAGTCGTAATTTTAAAAAACAGAATCAGAAAGGACAGGGATTAAAGAAGCATAAGTGGATTCCGCTTGTTGTTATCGTAGTGCTTGCACTTGTACTTATTCTTATACAGTATTTTATGATTGATATACTTATGGCAGTCAACACAAAATAGTTCATATATTCATGAATTTGGAAAGATTTAATAATCCCCAGCCCTGCAGATTATCTGGCAGGGCTTTTTTAGTACAGCAGGAATGGAGCCTTTTCTTTATCTCTTTAGGAGACATGTCTTTTTTTATCAGAACATCTGCAATTGCACCTGAAACAACCGGGGCAGACATGGAAGTTCCACTTTTTACAGAATATCCGCTAACGGAATTATTGCACGACCTGATATATGAACCATTTACAATAAGCTCTGGTTTTACTATACATTCACTGGTTGGACCTCTTCCTGAATAGAAATCTTTGCCATCCGGGGAACCGACTGTGATAATTTTCTTGCAGGTTCCGGGGATTGCAACAGTCTGTCGTCCAGGTCCTTCATTTCCAGCGGCTGCAACAACAATTATATTATTGTCCCAAAGCTTTTCAATTGCTTTTTCAAGAGCAATGAGATTTTCCTTCTCGCCAAATGTGGTTGCACCGAAGGATATATTGACAACTCTTATATTCAAATCCTTTTGATGGGAGATTATCCAGCCAGCAGCATCTAAAACATTTTCAATCCTGCCATTGCCAAGTCTGTCTAATACCTTGATTCCGGCAAGGCAGGCAGAAGGACAGATGCCTCTTATTCTGCCGTGGCTTGCATAACCGCTGCCTGCGATAATTCCACTTATATGGGTGCCATGTCCACAGTCGTCATAAGCATTTTTTCTGCCATTGACAAAGTCCTTGAAAGCTACTATACGGTTTTTGAAATCTATATGAGGATATATTCCTGAATCTATTACAGCAACAGTGATTAATTTATTCATAATAATTATTTTCAGAACATAATTTATATTTTAGTATATTCAGATTAGATGGTTTAGTGCGGTTATATTACAGGGATTAGATGTGACTAATTATTCATTTGCTTTTTTATAAAAAATTGATATAATTTAAATATAAAAATTATGGAGGTACTTTAATGAAACAGTTAAAGGAAAAAGTTGCTATTGTAACAGGAGCAGGTCAGGGAATAGGTAAAGGAATTGCTCTTTGTCTTGCAAAAAGAGGGGTTAAGGTTATTGCAACGGGACGTAGAGCAGAGCCAATTGAGCAGACAATTGCAGAAATTAAGGAATTAGGAGGAGAAGGCTTCGCCATGACATGTGATTCAGCAGACAGAGCAAGAGTTGAAGAGGTTGTTAAGGCTGCTGCAGAAAAGTATGGAACAGTTGATGTTGTAGTTAATAATGCACAGGCTATTGTTCCTTCTGCTCCAGTTGAAGAAACTTCTTATGATAATATGCTTAAGGCATGGCAGAGTGGTGTAATCGGATCTCTTAACTATATGCAGGCTGCATTCCCTTATATGAAGGAACAGCATGAAGGAAGAATTATTAACTTCGCTTCTGCAACAGGTATGTTTGGTATTGCAGGACAGTTAGCTTATGGTTCTAACAAGGAAGCATTAAGAGGTATGACTAAGATTGCAGCTAAGGAATGGGGACAGTATGGTATATGTGTCAATATCGTTCTTCCAGGAGCGGAATCACCAGCAGCTAAGGCATGGGCTGAGAAATTTCCAGAGGAATATGCGAAGCAGGTTAACCTTAATCCTATGAAGCGTTTTGGTGATCCAGAGATAGATATTGCTCCTGTCATTGCATTTTTAGCAGGTCCGGATTCATGTTATTTCTCAGGACAGAGTGTGATTGTTGATGGTGCTAATTCTATAATGCCATAATGGCTATATACATGTTGAAATAATTTGCTTTTTGGCGGTTCATGGAATATAATATTTACATCAATAATAATCGTGTATGAGAGGTTTATGTTATGGATAATAAGAGAATTGTAGTTGCCTTAGGAAGAAATGCATTTGGAGAAACATTTCCAGAGCAGCAGCAGAATGTTAAGAAAGCAGCAGTGGCAATAGCTGATCTTGTAGAAGCTAAGTATCAGGTTGTTATTACGCACAGTAATGGACCACAGGTCGGTATGATTCAGACAGCAATGACTGAGTTTGCAAGACTTGAGCCTGATGACAGAACAGTTGCTCCTATGTCTGTATGCGGAGCCATGAGTGAAGGTTATATTGGATATGATCTTCAGAATGCCATAAGAGAAGAGCTTATTAACAGAGGAATATATAAGACAGTTTCAACTATTATTACTCAGGTAAGAGTTGATCCTTTTGACATTGCTTTCAGTGAACCATCTAAGGTTATTGGTAGATATATGTCTAAAGAAGAAGCTGATGCTGAAGAAGAGAAGGGAAATTATGTAGTTGAAGAAGAGCCAGGTAAGTTCAGAAGAATAATTGCTTCACCTATGCCTATTGATATATATGAGATTGATGCTGTCAAGGCATTACTTGATGCAGATCAGGTTGTTATTGCAGCGGGCGGTGGTGGAATTCCTGTATTACAGCAAGGTTCACATCTTAAGGGTGCAAGTGCTATTATTGAAAAGGATTATACAGCTGCCAAGTTAGCAGAGCTTGTTGGAGCGGGAACATTACTTTTCCTTACAGCATATGATAAGCTTACTATAGGGAAGGGAACACCAGAGGAGAAGGTATTTGATACAGTTTCTGCAACAGATCTTCACCAGTATATTAAGGATGGTCACTTCCCAGCAGTTACAACTTTCCCTAAGGTTGACGCATCTATTAGATTCGTAACAGCAGATAAGGAAAGAAAGGCTGTTATTGCTAATCTTGAGAAGGCTAAGGAAGGTCTTGCTGGAAAGACAGGAACAACAATTACAGCGTAATATTTTACTCATAATATCAAATAAGGCACGGACATGAATGTCCGTGCCTTATTTGCAAATACAAAATATTAAGCAGCTTCTTTAACTCCGTTGCCGAAGAAATCTTCATACCATACAAGGAACATGTAAATTGTCCATATCTTACGTGAATTATCGGCCTTACCTTCTTTGTGGTCATCAAGATATTTAACAATCTCATCAGTGTTAAAATACTTTTCAGCAGCTTCACTTGTGAAAGCCTTTTTAATCATATTGTAGTACTTCTCATCCTTGAGCCAGATTCTGATAGGAACAGGGAATCCAAGTTTCTTCTTCTCAGCAACCATGTCTGGAAGATGTCTATGGGCAGCCTGTCTCATGGCATACTTGGTATTACTCTTGTTAACCTTGTACTTAGTTGGAATAGTACGGGCAACATTGAATACTTCCTTATCAAGGAAAGGAACTCTTACCTCAAGAGAATGAGCCATACTCATCTTGTCAGCCTTAAGTAAGATATCGCCTATCAACCAGAAATTGATATCAATATATTGCATCTTAGTAACATCATCCTTATCAGCAACTTTATCATAGAAAGGCTTTGTAAGTTCCTTATGGTCATACTTGCCGGTAGGATTCTTTAATATCCTGGCACGCTCTTTTTCATTGAACATGAAAGCATTACCTATGAATCTTTCTTCAACTGTCTTGCTTGCTCTGTTCAAGAAGCTTTTTCCCTTGAATTTGAATGGGATAGCGTTGGCAATATTGGCAAGTCCTTTTCTTAAGCCCTTAGGGAGCTTCTGAAATTCTGCAAGGTCAAGTGGTTCTCTGTAAATGTTATATCCACCGAAGAACTCGTCAGCACCTTCACCTGACATGGCAACCTTTACATGCTTGGCTGCTGTCTGGCTTACAAAGTAAAGTGCAATGGCAGCAGGGTCAGCTAAAGGCTCGTCCATATGATACTGGATTTTAGGAATTGCAGCCCAGTATTCTTCACTTGAAACAAGCTTTGAATAATTGTCAATCTTAATCTTGTCAGATAAAGCTTTGGCATAGTCAATCTCGTTGTATTTTTCATAATCAAATCCAACAGTAAATGTTTTGTCACCGTTAAATGTAGCAGCAACATAGCTTGAATCAACACCGCTTGAGAGAAATGAACCAACCTCAACATCACTGATTTTATGGTGTTCAACTGAATCATGCATAACATCGTCGATTTCATCAACAAATTCATCTAAAGACTTGCTCTCATCAGCATCAAATGTTGGTTCCCAGTATCTTTCAATGTTAAGCTCGCCTTTGTGGAATGTAAAGCAGTGACCAGGCATCAACTTGAATATTCCTTTGAAAAATGTTTCATCAAGTACTGAGTACTGGAATGTGAGATAATTCTCAAGTGCAACAGGATTAACCTCTTTCTTATAAGCAGGATGCTCTAAGATACTTTTAATCTCTGAACCATATATCATGTTGCCGTCTGCAACTGTGTAGTAGAAAGGCTTGATTCCGAAGAAGTCTCTTGCTCCGAAAAGAGTTTCTTTTTCACTGTCCCAGATTACGAATGCAAACATTCCACGAAGTTTGTTAAGCATGTCCTTGCCATACTCCTCGTATGAGTGAATGAGAACTTCAGTATCTGAATTGTTAGCAAATACATGACCTTTCTCTATAAGGTCTTTTCTTAAATCCTGATAGTTATATATCTCACCGTTAAATGTTATTACTATCTTCTTATTTTCGTTAAACATAGGCTGGCTTCCGTTATCAAGGTCAATGATAGAAAGTCTTCTAAAGCCCATGTATGCTTTATCATCAATGTATTTACCAGCACTGTCAGGGCCTCTGTGAATAATTTTGTTCATCATGCGTTCAAGAACAGCATCACCATCAGCCAAGTATCCAGTAAAACCTGCGAATCCACACATGTATCTGTACCTCCATAATTATGACTGCACAATCTGTGCATTGTTAAATGTAGTGTGTAAAAATTACTTATGAATTATAACAAAGTAATCAGGCTAATACAAGTCAGTTTCTGTTTACAAAATATTTGAAATAAATTATAATAATTAATCAGGTAAGAAAAAGAAAGAGAGGTTCTTTATATTATGGACAAAATTAAGATGACAACTCCACTTGTAGAGATGGACGGAGATGAGATGACAAGAGTATTGTGGAAGCTTATCAAGGACGAGCTGCTCACTCCTTTTATTGATCTTAACACAGAATATTATGATTTAGGTCTTGTACATAGAAATGAGACTAATGATCAGGTGACTATAGATTCAGCAGAAGCTACTAAGAAGTATGGTGTTGCAGTAAAGTGTGCAACAATTACGCCTAATGCAGCAAGAATGACAGAATATAACCTTAAAGAGATGTATAAGAGCCCTAACGGAACAATAAGAGCCATGCTTGATGGTACAGTATTCAGAGCTCCTATTATCGTTAAGGGTATTGAGCCATATGTTAAGACATGGAAGAAGCCTATCACAATTGCAAGACATGCGTATGGTGATGTGTATAAGGCATCTGAGATGAAGGTTTCTGAGGCTGGTAAGGCAGAGCTTGTATTTACTAATGAGGCTGGTGAAGAGACAAGAGAGCTTATTCATAACTTTAAGGGCGCAGGAGTTCTTCAGGGAATGCATAATCTCAACGATTCTATCGAGAGCTTTGCAAGAAGCTGCTTTAATTTTGCGCTTGAGACAAAGCAGGATCTCTGGTTTGCAACTAAGGATACAATCTCTAAAAAGTATGACCATACATTTAAGGACATATTTCAGGAGATATTCGATGCTGAGTATAAGGATAAGTTTGAAGAAGCTGGCATAACATACTTCTATACTCTTATAGATGATGCAGTAGCAAGAGTTATCCGTTCAGAGGGTGGATATATCTGGGCTTGTAAGAACTATGATGGAGATGTTATGAGTGATATGGTAGCCACAGCATTTGGTTCACTTTCAATGATGACTTCTGTTCTTGTATCACCTAATGGATACTATGAGTATGAAGCTGCACACGGAACAGTACAGAGACATTATTATAAGCATCTTAAGGGTGAAGAAACATCTACTAACCCTATTGCTACTATATTCGCATGGACAGGCGCTTTAAGAAAAAGAGGAGAGCTGGATAATATTCCTGAGCTTGGAAAATTTGCTGATACTCTTGAGCGTGCATGCATTAAGACTATTGAAGATGGAAAGATGACAAAGGATCTTGCACTTATTACAACAATGGAGAATCCTGTAACACTTAATACACAGGATTTCATCAGTGCAATAAGAAAGACTCTTGAGGAGCTCCTTTAATTAAGGGGAGAATTTTCCATTTAATGATGGAGGGTACATTATGTCACATATAATGGGTATAACATTTAGAAGTATGAATATAAGCCAGCTTGTTATATGGTTTTTTATATACAGCTTTCTTGGATGGTGTATGGAATGTGTGGTTATCAGAAAGCAGCTTGGTTACTGGGAAAACAGGGGCTTTGCCAAGCTGCCGTTCTGTGTAATATATGGTTTCGGGACACTGATTGCTTTTAATATTTTTAAGCCAATAGAGCATAATTATATTGCACTATATATTTTTGGATGTATATGTGCTACAGCATTTGAGTACCTTACAGCACAGGTTATGTTAAAACTGTTTGGTGAAGTGTGGTGGAATTATGATCATCTTAAGTTTAATTACAAAGGCATCATATGCTTACAGTCAACACTTGCCTGGGGGTTTGTTGCCGTATTTATATTCGGATTTTTGAATAAATTTGTGGAGCGTTTTGTATTCTCAATCGATTACAGGATTGCCAGTGTTATGGCAATGATTCTTGTCTTTTCATATACTGCGGATTTTATGCAGAGTTTTTCGGAAAGTCTTAATATGCAGAATATGGATATCAAAGCGGAGATGAGAAAGTTTATTAAGATGTTTCACAGATAATCAGCATCTTATTGACAATTGATTCGGGGATAATTATATGATTTTTAAAAAGTTACGAAACAATTTTAGTCTTTTAATTGACAGCAGCAGGCATGTATGGACATTTGAACTGGCATACAAGCTTGTTGCTTTTGCTGTTATATTCCCCATTGTTTTATTTACAATTAATTTTCTCATGAAGATAGCAGGAGTGAACTATCTTACTAATGAATATATTCAGAGAGCAATGACACACCCTGTAGTCATATTTGCAATTTTTCTTGCTATGGGTATATTTGTATTCTATTGCACTTATGAGATGACATATCTTTCAGTCTGTTTCGAGACAAAGAGAACATCATGTAATGCATCTGTTGTTGATATATTTTATAATTCTTATAAGGTTTTTAAAAATGTTTTTAAGCCAAGACATGTAGGTCTGAGTATATTTTACTTCATATCAATTCTGGCTTCCAATGTAACTGTATGGTTTAATGTCTTATACAGTGAGACTAATACTAACTTAATTAAAATGTATATCATTAGGAATCACTGGTATATTAAGGCTGAAGTTATATTTATGTTTGTCATTATATACGCAATTGTAATTCCTGGAATATATGCAATGAATATATGCATGATGGAAGGACTGGGATTTAGGGAAGCATATAAGAAAAGTGCCCATATGGTTAAGAAGCATCCAATGGGAACAATATCAGCACTTGTTGTGTATAATCTGGTTATGCTTGCAATTATTGGAATAACTTATGTGCTTATATCAGTATTTCTTGTTGCAGGTGTTAAGATTCTTAATATGGCATATCTTGGAAATGCTATATTTCTGTCTGCATTAAGGACAGAAAGACTAATTATAAAATGTATTCTTGTATGTGTAGCAATACCACTGTCTTTTTCGGCTATTTCACATATGTATTACAAATATACTGATGTAGACGATATTACATTTGAGTTCACAGATATACAGGAAGGTCCTGCAAAAAGAAGAAAGATAATATATAGTATTGTTTTAACTGCTGCTGTTGTTGCAGATGCATTTTATCTAATAATGACATTTAACAATAATCCATTTGAAAATGTAGCTATCTTTCATGAGACTAAGGTTATGGCTCACAGAGGGGCTTCAACAGAGACACCTGAGAATACGATGGCCGCATTCCAGAAAGCTATAGATGATATGGCAGATTATATTGAACTTGATGTACAGCTTACAAGTGATGGAGAAGTCATAGTGATGCATGATTCTAATGCATATCGTACAACAGGTGTGGATGAAAATATTGTAAATATGACATATAAAGAGGTTAGAAGGCTGGATGCAGGTTCATGGTATTCAGATGAATATAAAGGTGAGAAAGTACCAGGACTTAGAGAAGTACTAGAACTTGCACAGGGAAAGATAAAGCTTAATATAGAATTAAAGCCTGCTGATAATGGAGAAGAACTTGCAAGGAAAACGGTCGCTCTTATTGAAAAATATAATATGGAGAATGATTGCGTAATAACATCATTTAGCAGTTCAGCTTTATCGGCAGCAAAATCATGTGATGAAAATATTAGAGTCGGATATATATTATCAGCGGCGTATGGCGATTATTATGATATGAAAAATATAGATTTCTTTAGTGTTAATGCAGCATTTTTATCAAAGAGAACTATTGATGCAATTCATAATTCAGGTAAACAAGTGTATGCGTGGACGGTTAATAATAAAGATTCTATCAAGAACCTGACTAATAAAGGCGTTGACGGCGTCATCACAGATAATCCGGTTCTTGCAAGGGAAACAATATATTCAAGAGATACATCAGAAACTATTGTTAACATGATAAGGTATGTGTTTAATCAGTAGAATGGGGGCATATGTATGGAAAGAGGAATAGGAACTTCAAGAGGAATTGGCATAGGACATGTTCTTATTGTTTATAATGCCAGTGCTGTTGTAAACAGGGGGACGCATTATAACGCAGACGAAGAGAAGAAAAGATTCTTTGAGGCCAGAAAAACATTTATAGAGCAGACGGAAGAATTATTATCTGAACTGGAGAAAAAACTTGGTGAGTCTGACAAGGATGCACTGGTGCTTAAGAATCAGATATATCTTGCAAGAGATATAACAACAGAGAATGAAGTCGTTGCTGCAATTGATAATAGTCACATATGTGCAGAAGCAGCTTTTGATGATGTGTGTAATAAGCTCATTCAATTGTTTTCTTCAATGGATAATCCTGATATGCAGCAACGTGTTACTGATATTCAGGATATGAGAGAAAGAATGATACAGATATTGCAGGGAACGAAAGCGTTTGACCTTACTAATCTTCCAGATAATACTGTTATTGTTGCAGATGAGATTAAGCCATCTATGACAGCTTCCATGGACATAGCACATGTTGCAGGTATTGTTGCAGAAAAAGGCGGCGATACGGCACATGCTTCAATTCTTGCAAGAGCACTTGAGATTCCGGCAGTACTTAGTGTGAAGGGAATACTTCAGAAAGTAAAAAATGGAGATTCTATAATAATAGACGGAGCTTATGGAGAAGTTTTTATTAATCCAACACAGCGTACATTTTCTATATATGAAAAGAAAAAGAAGAAATATGAAGAACACATTGAGGAATTGAAGACATTTATTAATAAAAGCACAGAGACAGCTGATGGGAAAAAGGTTATGCTTGCTGCCAATATTGGTGGAGCTGATGAAGCAGCTAAGGCTGTTAAGGCTGGAGCTGAATGTGTGGGACTTTTCAGGACTGAGTTTCTTTTTCTCAATAAGAATGCGCTGCCGACAGAGGAAGAACAGTTTGAGGAATATAAGAAGGCGGCAGTACTGACAAAAGGTATGCCGCTCACAATAAGAACACTTGATATTGGTGGAGATAAGGATATTCCGTACATGGGACTTACGAAAGAAACCAATCCTTTTTTAGGATACCGTGCAATAAGATTCTGCCTTGACAGAGTTGATATATTCACAACACAACTCCGTGCGATATTAAGAGCCAGTGCATATGGCTCTATAAGAATTATGATACCTATGATTACGTCAGTTAATGAAGTGAGACAGGTTAAAGATATGATTAAGAAAATATGCAGCGACCTTGACCATAATGGAATTAGTTATGACAAGAATATCCAGACAGGCGTTATGATTGAGACTCCGGCAGCAGCTATTATGGCAGATGCTATAGCACAGGAGGTTGATTTCTTTTCAATTGGTACTAATGATCTTACACAGTATACAATTGCAGTAGACAGATGCAATGAAAATGTAGCATATCTGTATTCTGCATTCAATCCGGCAGTGTTAAGACTTATAAGAAGGATAATAGAATGTGCTCATAATGCAGGTATTGAAGCTGGAATGTGTGGTGAGGCAGCTGCAAATGCTTTAATGGCACCGATATTGTTATCATTTGGTCTGGATGAATTCTCAGTATCAACAGGAAAGGTATTAGAGACGAGAAAGACAATTGCAGACTGGTCACTTAAAGAAGCCGGACTTGTAACAGATAAGGTTATGTCAATGGCAACTGAGAAGGAAGTAACAGACTATCTTAGTGATTATTTGTCAGAAAGAAATAAAAAATAAAAGGAAATATATATATATGACAGTTTATGAAACAGATGAGATTATTGAGAGAGTTATTCTGGTTGGAGTAGCATTTGACACAGATGACGACACAGAGCGCTCTCTTGATGAGCTTGGAGAGCTTGCCAAGACAGCAGGTGCACAGACCGTGGGAAGGATGATTCAGACAAGAGATAACTTTCACCCTGCAACATATATTGGCAAGGGTAAGATTGAAGAATTAAGACTTATGATTGATGAGCTTGATGCTACGGGAATTATATGTGATGACGAATTAAGTCCTGCCCAGTTTAAGAATCTTGAGGATGAACTTGGTGTTAAAGTTATGGACAGAACAATGGTTATTCTTGACATATTTGCGGCAAGGGCTACATCGAGTGAAGGTAAGATTCAGGTTGAGATGGCACAGTTAAAGTACCGTTCAATAAGACTTGCGGGTTTTGGAACATCAATGTCAAGACTTGGTGGCGGAATAGGAACAAGAGGTCCCGGAGAGAAAAAGATTGAGACAGACAGACGACTTATAAGAGACAGAATATCAAAGCTCTCAGTAGACCTTAAGGATATGAAAGAGCACAGAGATGTCCAGAGAAGCAAAAGAGCTAAGACTTCAACACCTGTCGCAGCTATAGTTGGATATACCAATGCCGGCAAATCAACACTTCTTAACAAACTTACTGATGCAGGTGTGTTGTCGGAGAACAAGCTTTTTGCAACACTTGACCCTACAACAAGAAGTATGGAACTTCCTAATGGTGAAAAAGTTCTGCTTACAGATACCGTCGGATTTATAAGAAAACTGCCACATAATCTTATCGAAGCATTCAAGAGTACTCTTGAAGAGGCAAAGTATGCAGACATTATAGTGCATGTTGTTGATGTATCCAACCCGAACTATGAACAGCAGATGTCAACAGTATATGCAACACTTAAGCAGTTAGGTGTTGAAGGAAAGCCTGTTGTTACATTATTTAATAAATGTGATGTTTTACCGGAGAAGCCGGCAGCTAAGGATTTACATGCAGACTATACATACAATATATCTGCTGTAAGAGGTAATGGTCTTGAAGCATTTAAAGAGTGCTTACAGGAAATTATTCTTAAGAGCAGAATAAGAATTGAAAGGGTATTTCCTTACAGCGAAGCAGGCAAGATACAGCTTATAAGACAGTTTGGACAGCTTGAAAGTGAAGAGTACACAGAAGATGGAATTAAGGTGCTTGCCTATGTTCCTAAGGAGATAGAAGGGAAGTTGTAATTATGAATCTGATAGCAACAGTAGATAAGAACTGGGCAATAGGAAAACAGGGACATCTTCTTGTTAATATTCCGGAAGATATTAAGCTTTTCCGAATGGAAACAGCTGGAAAAGCTGCAATAATGGGAAGAAAGACATATGAGCAGATTACGGACAGAACAGCTCTTATAGACAGATATAATGTAGTGCTTACTAGTGATTTGTCATATAAGAAGGATGGAGTTGTTGTAGTACATTCAGTAGAAGAGGCACTTGAAAAGGTTGCATCATATAAGTCAGAGGATATATATGTAATCGGTGGAGAATCTGTATTTGAACAGTTTCTTCCATATTGCGATGTGGCACACATAACGAGTGTTGATTATAAGTATGATGCAGATGCACATTTTCCTAATCTGGATAAGATGCCAGAATGGAAAGTTACACAGATGAGTGAGGAACACACATACTTTGATTTGTGCTACGAATTTAAAAAGTACTGTAAAATGTAAATTATGCTTTGAATCGTGCAGAAACGGATATGATAGAAAAGTTTCTGACATATTTTCTTCATTGAAAATATACATTTTATTTGATACTATAATTAAAAAACAAGAGAGGGGAGAAATGTTATGTTTTGCACAAAATGCGGATATAATGCAGGGACAGCAAAATTTTGTCCAAAGTGTGGAAATCCTTTAAATCCACAGCCAGTACAGGAAACACCTGTACAGAACGAACCAGTTGCACAGACGGTACAGAGTGAGCCAGTTGCACAGCAGCAGTTCGGAACACAGCCACAGTTTAATGAGACAGTACAGCCACAGTTCGGAACACAGCCACAGTCAGGCACAGTTCCACCAGTGAATGCAGATGTACCAAGATATCAGCAGGCACCTCCTATGCAGCCACAGCCTAAGAAGAAAAAGAAGAAGTGGCCAATAGTAGTTGCTATAATAGCAGTTATTGTGGCAGCGGCAGCAGTACTCGGATTTGTAGTACTTCCTAATGTGTTATCACCAGATAAGCATGCAATAGCAGCTATCAAGAAACTTGGAACAGGTCTTGAGGATACAGCAAGCAGTGCATTGGATAATATGTCACTTACATCTGTATCAGACAAGAATCAGATAACAGGTACATTAAAGCTTGATACTGCAACAATTGATGGCGAGAAGTATTCAGATTATATCAAGGCTGATACAGTTACATATGACATTCAGATGGATGCTTCAACAGAGAAGATGGCAGGAGAGATTAAGCTACAGAATGGATCAGCTACAGCACTTACAGTTACATTTTATTCAGATGGCAATAATATGTATTTCAAAGTGCCTGAGTTATTCTCAGAGTCATTCGTAATCTCACTGGCACAGTTTGAGGATGAAATTGATTCGGGATTTTCTTATGGAAGTTTGGGTAGTATTTCAAAGTATTTCTCAGCAATAGATACAAGCAATATTGAATTATACAGAGAACCTGTTAATGCAGCAGTTAAATGTGTAGTTAAGGGGATTAACACATTTGCAGAAGAATGTGAATACAAGAAGGGTGATAAATTTACATATAATTCGGATAACGGAGATATCAAGGTTTCTGAGTATAGCATTACAATAACTAAGGAGACTGTTATTAAGGCATGCGAAACAGTTATTGATGAATTATATGCAAGTAAAGATCTTTCTTCTTATATGACAATTCTTACAATGGCAGGCGTTTCACAGACAACTATCAAGAGCAGTATTGAGAGTTCATTAAGTGATATGCAGCCAGTTACATTGTCAATGTATATTAATAAGAATGATGAGATTGTAAGACTTGCAATTGATGCAGCAGATTATAATACAAGCGAAAAAGGATTTGTTGCAATCTCATTTCTTGGTAATGACAATCCATTTGAATATGTTGTTATCGAAGCTGATGTTGATGATATTAATATGAAGTATACAGTAAAGACACAGGATGATAAGGCTGCACTGGCATTAGAGATGACTCAGAATAAAGAGTATATCAAAGCAGGAGCAGAACTTAGTTCATCAGGAACAACAGTTAAGATTGATAATCTTTATGTGAACAGCAATATTGATGACAGCAATATAGATATGAAGCTTTCAGGTGAAGCAACACAGAAAGAATTCAGCAAGTTAAAATATTCTGCATCAGATTATTCAGGTGCTTACAATCTTGCTAATCTTACAGAGACCCAGAGCACAACACTGGCATATGAGCTTATGAAGAATTTAAATGTTTTATCTAATGTGTTCAGTGATAAGCTATATAATGAATTGTTTAATGGAAAGAGTTCTTCTGGTGGTGCAAGACTTGGGTTTTAATGGCAGCTATTAACTAATGAGTAATTAGAAAGATGAGGGTATATAATATGAAATTGGCAATTATTATTGGGGTAGTTGTGATTTTATTTGTTGTGTTTATTCTTGCAAGTTATATTAAAGCACCAACAGACAGGGCATTGATTGTTTCTGGTTTAAGAAAGAATCCTAAGTTTGTTATTGGTAAGTCAGCGTTAAGAATTCCATTCTTACAGAGAGTTGATAAACTTGAACTTAAGATGATTTCTGTTGATGTTAAGACTAAGGAATCAGTTCCGACTAACGAATATATCAATGTCAACATTGATTCTGCTGTAAAGATTAAGGTTGGTTCTTCTAAGGAAATGCTTGAGAAAGCAGCAAGCAACTTCCTTAACAAGAACGAAGATTATATCAGAAACTCAGTAGGAGATGTATTAGAGGGTAATGTTCGTGAGATTATAGGACAGATGAGGCTGGAAGATATTGTTCAGGACAGAAAGATGTTCGCTGAGAAGGTACAGGAAAATGCTGCTCCTGATATGGCAAGAATGGGTCTTGAAATAGTAAGCTTTAATGTCCAGAATGTTACTGATGAGGGAAATGTTATTGAGAACCTTGGTATTGACAGGGTGGTAAGCATCAGTAAATCAGCACAGATATCAAGAGCAGAATCAGAAAGGGATATCGAAGTTGCCAAAGCTAATGCAACAAAGCAGGCAAATGATGCAAGAATCGAAGCTGAGACTGCTATTGCAGAAAGAAATAACGAACTTGAGATTAAGAAACAAGAATTAAAGAGAGCAGCAGATGTTAAGAAAGCTGAGGCTGATGCTGCATACGAAATCCAGCAGCAGGAACAGAGAAAAACAATCGAAATTACAACTGCTGATGCTAATATTGCAAAGCAGGAGAAAGAGATTGAGTTAAGAGAGAAAGAGATTGCTGTTAAGGAAAAAACACTTGATGCAGATATCCGTAAACAGGCAGAAGCAGAGAAATACGCAACACAGCAGAAGGCTGATGCACAACTTTACCAGAGACAGAAGGAAGCAGAAGCAAAGCAGTTTGAAATTCAGAAACAGGCAGAGGCTAAGAAAGCACAGGCAGAAGCAGACAGATTTGCAAAAGAGCAGGAAGCGGAGGCTGTTAAGGCACAGGGAATTGCTGAAGCAGAAAGCATTAAGGCAAAAGGTCTTGCAGATGCAGAAAGCATTAAAGCAAGAGGTCTTGCTGAGGCTGAGGCTATGGAAAAGAAAGCAGAGGCAATGGCTAAGTATGGTAAGGCTGCCATGACAGAGATGATTATTAAAGTCCTTCCACAGATGGCAGAAGCAATTGCAAAGCCTCTTGAAAGCATTGATAAGGTTACTATTATTGATGGAGGTTCAGGGGAGAACGGAGTAGGAACTTTCAGTGGTAATGTACCGTCAGTTCTTGCTAAGACAATTGAGAGTATCAAGGAAACTACAGGTTTTGACCTGACAGAAGTCATGAAGGCTAATACATATGATGCCAAGACTACTAAGAACGTTAATTTCACAGGTCTTCCAGAAGAGATGAGTGCAGCAGCTAAAGAGCCTGAAACTGATGGTAAAACAGAATGATACTGATTAATTAAGAATCTATATGTAAAATGTATATGCTGGTATCAGATATGGGAAACTATATCTGGTATCAGCATTTTTATAGGAAGAGCCGGTTTTACAAGTTGACTATATAAATTATTGTGAGTTATAATTTTGTTATTCGGATTAAAGGAGAATGGCATTTGAATTATACAAGTGCATGTGAACAATGATTAAACAAAGATATTTTGCAGGAAGAGTTCTTGTATATGGATTGATAAGTGTTACAGTTATGTTATCTGCAGCAGTGACAGGATGTAACAACAAGAATAATATTTCAGAAGGAAGTATTAAGACAGAAGCTGTCCAGCCAGAAGGAAATAATCAGTCAGAAGAGGGCAGTGAGTCAGATGTTAATGACCTGCCGTCAGATATTCATGTTGAGCCACCGGTAATTCATGGTATATCAGATAAGACATATTATACAGGCAGCAAAGTTTCATATATGACAGATGTATATGCAACAGATTTCTCAGGTCAGGAGATTGATGTTGAGGTTGATAAATCACAGGTTAATACTTCACAGCCGGGAAGTTATATTGTTTATTATAAAGCAGTAGATTCATATGGTAATGAGACTATAGAAGAAGTGACATTTACTTTTATTGAAGAGGAGACACAGGAAGTTAAAGTAAACAGCAGTTATTCAACTCTAGATGAAGTTGTAGCTGCAGTTCTTCAGGATATTACAGACAATTCTATGTCTAAAGGACAGAAAGCAAGGGCAATATATAAGTACGCACATTCTAAGATTGGATATACAGGGAACAGTTATACGAAGAGTTCAGAATGGCAGGATGAAGCATTTGAGGCATTAAAAATGATTAAGAAGAATGGATATGTGTCGGGTGACTGTTTCACATATGCTTCTGTTGACAGAGCGCTCCTTGAAGGGATAGGAGCTGAGTGTATATGGGTTGATAATCAGGGCGCAAGGTCTGGAGATCATAGCTGGGTTTTATGTAATCTTGGAACAGGCTGGTATCATTTTGATTCAACAAGAATGTATGATGGATTTGAATGTTTTATGCTGACAGATTCACAGGTGCAGGATTATATTAACAGAGGAAATTCAATATATAGAAGAGATATGTCCGCGTATCCGGAAACTCCTTCAGAAGAGTTTTCATATTAGGGAGGAGTAAGATAAATGTTATTTACATCTTATCAGTTTATTTTATTTGTTCTGGTTGCACTTATTTTATATTATGTTGTTCCTAAACGTATTCAGTGGATAGTACTGTTATGTATGAATATGTTATTCTATGTGTATGCCGGATTAAGCGGAATAATATTCATAGTGACAACTATCGTAACGACGTATGCAGGTGCAAGGCTTATATATAGGGAGAAAGACAGGTCTGTACGCTTCATAGAGGAACATAAATGTGATATATCCAGAGATGAAAAGAAAAAGCTTAAGAACATTTCTTTAAGAAAACAGAAAATGTTTCTTACTATTGTTCTGTTTATTAATTTTGGAATACTTGCTGTACTTAAATACACCAATATGTTTATAGTCACATTTACAACATTTAATACGGTTGATTTCATACTTCCGATGGGAATATCATTCTATACATTCCAGTCTATTGGATATATGATTGATGTGTATCGCGGTGTTGCAGATGCAGAGAAGAATCCGTTCAGATATGCACTGTTTGTGTCTTTTTTTCCACAGCTTGTACAGGGACCTATAAGCAGATGGAATGATCTGAAGAAAAGCCTGTTTGAAAGTCATGTGTTTTCGTGGGTTAATATACAGTATGGTTTTGAGAGAATTCTGTGGGGATATTTCAAGAAGATGGTAATCGCAGACAGGGCAGCAATCGGACTTGCAACAATACAGTCAGATGTTTCAGTGTATTATGGTGCATATGCATTTGTAGGAATGCTGTTATATGCAATTGACCTGTATGCAGATTTCACAGGTGGCATAGATATTACAATTGGTGTTGCACAGATGTTTGGAATTACTCTTCCAGAGAATTTCAGAAGACCATTCTTTTCAAAGAGCATTGCAGAATACTGGAGAAGATGGCACATTACACTGTGCGCATGGTTTAAGGATTATCTTTTCTATCCGTTATCAATGTCTAAATGGATGAATAAGGTATCAAGGTGGCTTAAGAAGCACGTAGGAAAGCCGGTAGGTTCAAGATTTCCAGTATATTTTTCAAGTCTTACTGTGTGGTTTGTGACAGGTATATGGCATGGTGCAAGTTGGAACTTTGTAGTTTGGGGGCTTTTGAACAGCATAATTATGCTTGTTTCTCAGGAACTTAAGCCATTATATGAGAAGGCAGATAACAGGTTAGGTTACAGAAAATTAAAATACTACAAAGTATTTGAGATAATAAGAACTACTGCTATAGTATGCTGCCTGCAGATGCTTGATTATTACAGAGATATTGCAGAGGCATTCCGTATGTTTTTCTCGATGTTTACCAGTGTCAATTATGCGGCTGTGTTTACTAAGGGAATGTGGAGTATAGGATTATCAGCAGCTGATTATATAGTTATTTTTGCAGGCGTGGTTATAATGTTTGCGGTAAGCCTGCTTGAGAGAAAATGTCCGGTAAGAGACCGGTTAGCAAAGAAGAATTATATTATAAGATATACAGTTTTTCTTGTGATTTTTCTGCTTATAGCTGTATTTGGAATCTATGGAGTCGGATACGAGTCAAGTCAGTTTATATATAATCAGTTTTAGAAAACATTTTCTAAGGAATGGAGATAGTTTTGAGAAAGAAGATATGTACAGGTATTGCAGTTGTCATAATACCGATAGTATGTCTGTATCTTTTACAGTGTCTGTTAGTTCCTAAATATGCATCAGATATTAAAGAAGGTGCAATGATTAAGGAATATTATAACAGTGAAAAGAATCATGATGTGCTTATTCTTGGTGACTGTGAAGTGTATGAGAATATATCCACGGTTACAATGTGGGAGAATTACGGAATATCAAGTTATATCCGTGGAAGTGCGGAACAGCTTATATGGCAGTCGTATTATCTTTTAGAGGATACACTAAAGTATGAGAAACCGCAGGTTGTTATTTTAAATGTACTTGCAATGACAGAAAGTGATGCCAAAAACGAGGCTTATAACAGAATGACACTGGATGGCATGAAGCTTTCAAAGTATAAGATAGCTTCTATAAGGGAGTCAATGACAGAAGAAGAGAATATGGCAAGCTATATATTTCCATTGTTGAGATATCACTCAAGATGGAGTGAATTGTCATCAGAGGATTTCAGATATATGTGGAAAACACCATCTGTTACGACTAACGGTTATCTTATGCAGAAGGGCGTAAGACCAGTTACTACTATACCAAAAGCTGCACCGCTTGCTAATTATACATTCAGTGACAGGAATATGGAATATCTTGATAAGATAGATTCACTTTGTAAAGATAATGGTATTAATCTTGTTCTTATGAAAGCACCGAGTGTATATCCTCACTGGTATGATGAGTGGGATAAGCAGGTTAGTGATTATGCGTATGAGCATGGAATACTATATCTTAATACAATTAATGAGGCTGGAAATATAGGTATAGACTATACTACTGATACATTTGACTATGGACAGCATCTTAATGTGGAAGGAGCTGAGAAGCTGTCGTTATATCTTGGGGAACAGCTTGTTAAGAATTTCAGGCTTACTGACCATAGACAGGATGAATCATATAAGAATGCATGGCAGACAATAGTTAATAAATATTACGAAGAGAAACAGGGAGATTGATTATGAGAAAGAAGAGTTTAATGTTAGCGGCAGTACTTACAGCAGGAGTTATGATGGCAGCATGTGGAAGTGCATCAACACTGCCAGATAATAGTCAGGAAAAGCCAGTTGCATCACAGCAGACGGAAAGTAAGTATTCATTTGAATTAAAAGGTATAGAGTTAAAGACAGATGGCGATCTTACAGAATATACATCTAAGCTTGGAGAACCTTCTGGTGGTTACTATGAGGCTAAAAGCTGTGCATTTGAAGGAATGGACAAATTCTATTACTATGATAGCGTAACTCTACAGGGATATCAGAAGGACGGAATTGATAAGCTTTATTCTATAACACTTATGGATGATGCTGTTAAGACTAAAGAAGGTGTCCGTATTGGCGATAAGAAAGATAAGGTTTTATCAGCATATGGAAGTGATTATACAGAAGCTGATGGACAGCTTCTGTATGAATCAGGTAACACCAGACTTTCGTTCGTTATGAAGGATGATGAAGTACAGAGCATAATATACAGTGTTAAATAATTCAATGGAACAGAGCAATTAATCCCGTCAGACTGGTTTACAGACAGTCTGGCGGGATTAATTGTTGTATGACTGTCAGCGTATATTTATGAGTATACAATATATGTGTTGTATCGGAATTTACGCAGCTTCTGCTCCATTTTAATGGCGTTTGAAAGCTGTCTGAAAGCACCAACCTGAACTTTATAATAGTCATTCTCATATATGATAAAAGCTGGGAATCCTTCAATAAGCAGGGAATTAAGCATGCGGTCTGCATTATTTTTATTGCGGTAGGCACCAACCTGAACACGATAAAGTGGCTCAGGAGAGAGGTCATCATCACAGTTACATGCTGGTTTAGCAGGAGGTGCAGGCTTTTTTTCGCATGCTGCAGGCATGATTTCAGCGGATTTGGCAGAATCTGATTTCACTGATGGGACTTCACCTGAAGCAGCCTGTGCAGTAGTATTATTTGTCTTTGGTTTAATTCCAAGGGTCTTAAGAATACCATCTGCGATTCCATTTGCAATCTGGTTAAAGTTCTTATCAAATGTTTCATTATCTTTATCGTTGTTAATAAAGCTGGCTTCTACAAGTACGGCAGGCATTTTTGTCCGTTTGAGTACAACAAGGTTAGGACGTTCGGTAATTCCAAGATTTTTAAAGCCAGCCTTTTCCAGCTCAGAATTGATATTGGCAGCCATCTGTGATTTAATACCGGAATTATTGTAAACAAGAGTTTCCACGCCTGTGTGTTGGTTAGGCGTAGGGGATGAATTTCTGTGGATTGAAACAAAATAATCAGCCTTAGCATCATTGGCATCAGTCGCTTTTTTAAAAGGTGTCTCATATTCATCAGTAGTACGGGTGTACACAACGTCAATACCATTTTTTTCTAATATATCACCTACGGCAAGAGCGAGCTTTAAGTTGTCATCTTTCTCAGCTCTGCCATTATATGTTGCACCATAGTCGCTACCGCCGTGTCCGGCATCTACAGCTATCTTATATTCAGCCATAATATCTCCGATAACATTAATCATATTATTGTATGCAAAAGACATAATAAGCGTACCTGTCACATATATTTATCTTAAGATGAGAAAGAGGACAGATTATGAACGTTGGATATGTACATACATTTGAAGTGCCAGAAAATAATATTGATAAAGGCCGATTGAAGGTAAGTGTTGTCAATGAAGAAAATGTGCCAATTAAAGGAGCGGCTGTAAGACTGTCGTATACAGGAAATCCTGATAATATAATAGGAGAAAGTGGTACAGACGGAGACGGGATAAGTATATTTAACGACTTAAGAACGCCTCCAATTGAATATAGCATGGAACCGGGGAACAGGCAGCCATTTTCAGAGTATGACATAGCTGTAAGTGCGCCAGGATTTGATAATGTAAATATATCAGGCAGTGATATGTTTTCGGGGGAGCTAAGCATTCAGAATGTAAAGATGTCTGCAAGGGATAATTCACAGAATAATATAGTCATACCTGTTAACACATTATATGGAGATTACCCACCTAAGATTGATGAAGAAGAGATTAAGCCTATGGGACAGTCGGGTGAAATTGTGCTTGACAGAGTTGTTGTTCCTGAAATTGTAGTTGTACATGACGGACCGCCTAAAGATACTGAGGCAGATAATTATTATGTTACTTATAAGGATTATATTAAGAATGTAGCAAGCTCTGAGATATATTCAACATGGCCGAGGCAGACAATTGAGGCAAATGTGCTTGCTATTATGTCATTTACATTAAACCGGGTATATACAGAATGGTACAGAAACAAATTTTATGATTTTACAATAACTTCATCAACTGCATATGACCAGAAATGGGTTAATGGAAGAAATGTGTTCGAAAGTATATCACAGGTAGTAGATGATATATTTGACAATTACATATCAAGACCTAATGTAAAGCAGCCAATACTTACACAGTATTGTGATGGAAAGAGAGTGACATGTCCTAACAGGCTTTCACAGTGGGGAAGCAAGTATCTGGGAGATCAGAATTATTCATCGATTGATATATTAAGATATTATTATGGTCAGGATGTGTATATTAATGCTGCAGAACAGATAAGCGGAATTCCTTATTCATGGCCGGGAACTAATCTTGATATAGGTTCATCAGGGCAGAAGGTAAGACAGCTTCAGGAACAGCTTAATCTTATAGGGGAGTATTATAATTCTATTCCGGTCCTAAGTACTGATGGAATATATGGTGAGCAGACGGCAGCAGCGGTTAAGGAGTTCCAGCGGATATTCAATCTGCCACAGTCAGGAATAACAGATTTCCCTACATGGTTTACAGTATCAGAAAAATATGTTGCACTTGCCGGACTGGCGGAATTATAAGAATGTTAATGAGGTATGTAAGGCTGTCACTTTGTGGCAGCCTTTTTAGGAGAAACATTTAAACAGCCTGTCCAAGACATGTCTTAATGTCATCTTCCGGATTGCTTATAAGTCTTAACTGGAAAGTGTCTACAAGGTACTGCAATACATTAGGGCTTAAGAATGCTGGAAGTGTCGGACCGAGATAAATATTCTTAATGCCAAGGCTTAACAGGGCAAGAAGGTCTGCAACAGCCTTCTGCTCATACCATGAAACAATAAGAGATAAAGGAAGTCCGTTGACATCTGTACCAAATGCATCTGAAAGGGCATTGGCAATAAGAATAGCAGAATATACATCATTACACTGTCCGATATCAAGAAGCCTTGGAAGTCCGGCAACTGTGCCGAAATCAAGCTTATTGAAACGATATTTGCCGCATGCAAGAGTGAGAATCATGCAGTCATCAGGAACCATAGTGGCAAAATCAGTAAAATAACTTCTGCCAGGTCTTGCACCATCACAGCCACCAATCAGGAAAAAATGTCGTATCTGTTTTGATTTTACCGCTTCAACAAGTTCAACTGCATGAGACAGAGCAGCTTCATGTCCGAATCCTACTAGAATTTCTTTTGCTTCCTGCTCTTCGGTAAAGCCTCCAAGTTCAAGAGACTGTTTTATGATTTCAGAAAAATCCTTTTCACCGTCAGGCTTCTTTTCTATATATTTTATGCCATCCCAGCCTACAACATTAGTAGAATATATACGGTCTTTATATGTGTCTCTTGGACGCATGAGACAATTGGTTGTCATAAGGATACAGCCGGGAAGATTATCAAACTGTTTCTGCTGGTCCTGCCATGCGCCGCCAAAATTACCTGCAAGATGCTTATATTTTTTAAGACCTTCATAACCATGGGAAGGGAGCATTTCCCCGTGGGTATATATATTAATGCCAAGTCCTTCGGTCTGTTTAAGAAGCATTTCAAGGTCTTTAAGGTCATGACCGGAAACAATGATGAAGGGACCTTTCTTAATGTGAACGTTGACCGAGTGTGGTGATGGATTACCATATATGGTTGTGTTCGCTTCATCAAGTTTTTTCATTATCTCAATAGCCATATCACCTGTTTTAAGAGTCAGACGGATAAGTTCTTCGACAGTCAGGGTGTTGTCTGTTATTGCTTCGAGTGCAATGATATAGAAATTGTCAACATTATCACTATAGTATGAAAGTTCCCTTGCCTGATGACCGTAGGCGCTTATTCCTTTAAGACCATAAAGAATAGTCTGTCTTAATGACCGGATATCAGGATCCAGAGTTTTGTCGTACATAATACCTGCCATTGGCGCGTCACGCAGCATATCAGCTTTAGTTTCTGGCAGTTCGTATGCAGCAGATGGGGTAATATAATCAGTTGTTCCTACTATATTTTTCAGATTATTCTTGATGTCCTGGGATTGTTTAAGAAGATGGACATGATCATCTACATTGAAATTAACATTGGTAAGAGTGGTAAAAAGACAATTCTCAATAAAGCTGACAACAGATTTGTCAACATTAAGTCCTGAATCCAGAATATGTCTGGCATAGAAGCTGATACCTTTCAGCTGATATATAAGCAAATCCTGAAGATTGGCTATTTCTGGTGTCTTTCCGCATACGCCGAGTTTAGTGCAGCCTTTTCCGCCGGCTGTCTGTTCACATTGATAGCAGAACATATCGTATCCAAGATCCATATTATTACTCATATAATACTCCTTTTTGATTCATAATTATTAATTAATATTATGAATCCTGAATATCTGATTTATTCATAAATTTGTATGATATGACAATCGCATACAACACAATGTCATAGGTAAGTTGAAAGATTTTATAAAGAAATTTTAATGATATAAAATGTATGGTACAATAATATATAGAAAGAATATGTGACGGATTCCGTCACATCCTTATCAAAGAGGAGGTACGTGTTATGCATATATCAAAGAATTCTGCAACTCAGATTGTTGAAGAAATTTCAAAACTTGTTAAACAGAATATTAATCTTATGGATGAGACAGGACATATAATTGCAAGTCGTGATAAATCCAGAATAGGGGATTTTCATTATGGTGCGTATAAGATTATATCTGAAAATCTTGAGGAATATTATATTGATGAAGATGATTTATCAAAAGGCATAAAAAAAGGAATCAATCTTCCACTTGAACTTGATGGCGGAATAGTAGGAGTGATAGGAATGACAGGTGGATATGAAGAGGTTATAACGTCTGGAAAACTGTTAAAAAAGATGACGGAAATTCTTTTGATGGAGAGTCGTGCAAACTATAGACAGCTTATGAATAAGCGTGTAAGGAATGCTTTTTATGAAGAATGGCTTATAAATGGAGGATATAAGAATGCTGATTTAGAAGACCGTGGAATGGCTTTGGGAATAGATATTAATAAGCCAAGAAGAGTGTTTATTGCCAGCATAGATGAGCTGGACAACCTTAAAGATTCACAGCAGGGACAGTCTCAGATTGCAAAATTTGAAAATGATGTTGATGCATTTTTAAAGAGAAATAATTATAAAATGCATTTCAGGAATGCTTCAAGACAGATAATAATCATAGATAATATGGATACGGAAAATGTGGTTAAATTTGCAGGAGAGCTGGCAGGATATGTGTGGGAAAAAGATAAGTTTGAGCTGAATATTGGTATAGATTCAGCCCAAAGCTATGATATGCATGAAGCTTATGTTGAAGCACATAGGGCATGGACGGCTGCAGCTGAAAAACATGAACAGATTATATGCTATGAGGATATTAGTCTTGAACTTTTAATAAGCAATGTACCGACAGAGATTAAGCTTGAATATTTAAAGAAGGTATTCAAAGATATGGATTATAATGATGTATGTGAGAATATTGCGTTGCTGAAAGCGTATTTTAATGCACAGGGATCAATACAGAAAGCAGCAGACAATCTTTATATTCATAAGAATACATTACAATACAGAATATCAAAACTGAAAGAAATAACAGGACTTGATGTCAGGAAGCCAACAGAAAGTCCAGCGTTGTATCTGGCATACATAATTACTGATGAATTAATTAATGAAAAATATGATTTACCATTATTGTTACATAATACAAAATAAAAATGATATTATGTGCTGTGTAACATTTTGCTATTAAACTTTACATGTTATTATTGTGTCATACAAAGCACAAAGGTTTGTGCAAACCGTACAACAATAAAATAGAAATGAGGTGTTTTTATGACAGGAGTAGCATTGATAATTGCATTTGTGTTGGCTATCATTGTGATGATAGTTGCAATCTCTAAGTTTAAGGTTCATCCTTTCTTAGCAATTATGACGGTATCACTTATTCTTGCAATGATGGCAGGAATTCCATTTGTTGATACTGTAAAACCAGACGGAACAAAGGTGTCTGGAATTCCAACAGTTATAGGAGCTGGATTCTCAGGTACATTCAGCAGCATCGGTATTGTTATTATATTAGGTGCATTGATTGGCTCGGTACTTGAAAAAACAGGAGCAGCATTGAAGCTGGCAGATATGGTAATTAAGGTAGTAGGAAAGAAAAGACCAGAACTTGCAATAGAGCTTATGGGCTGGGTTGTTTCAATTCCTGTATTTTGTGACAGTGGTTTTGTAATTCTTAATCCAATAAGAAAAGCACTTGTAAAAAGAACAGCAGTTTCAAGTGTAGCAATGACAGTAGCACTTTCAGCAGGACTTTATATTTCTCATGTTTTTATTCCGCCAACACCTGGTCCGATAGCAGCTGCTAATACACTTGGAGTGGGAGATAATCTTTTACTTGTAATGGGACTTGGTGTTGTATGTTCAATATTTCCTCTTATAGCAGGTCTTGTATATGCTAAGTTTATTGGAAAGAGAGTAAAGAGTGCTGATGAAGTAACAGACAATGGAGAAGTTACCAAGACATATGAAGAATTAGTTGCAGAGTATGGAAAGCTTCCTAATGGATTTAATGCATTAGCTCCAATTCTTGTACCAATCATTCTTATGGCACTTGGTTCAATTTCATCAATGGCTGGCTGGACTGGCGTACTTGACATAGCATGCCAGTTCCTTGGAAAACCAATTATAGCACTTGCTGTTGGTACAATATTTGGAGTAATCCAGCTTGCAACGGCACATAAGATGTCCGATTTTTACAATATTACCAATGAGACATTAAAGACAGTTGGCCCTATACTTTTTGTAACAGCAGCTGGTGGTGTATTAGGAAAGGTTATTTCATCAAGCTCAATGGTTGCATTTATTACACAGCATGCAGAAGTGCTTTCAGCAGTTGGAATATTCTTCCCATTCCTTCTTGCAGCAATATTAAAAACAGCACAGGGTTCTTCGACGGTTGCAATTACAACTACAGCAGGTATCATTGCTCCACTGCTTGGAGCTCTTGGACTTGCTTCACCTGTTAAGACAGTGCTTTGTGTAATGGCTATAGGCGCTGGTGCCATGACAGTATCACATGCTAACGACTCATACTTCTGGGTAGTTACTAATTTTGGTGACATGGATCCTGAACAGGGATATAAGACACAGACAGTGTGCACATTAATAATGGGTATTGCAGCAATGGTTGAAATATTTATTCTTTCATTAATTTTATAATATAAATGTTACATAATGCGGCTATACTTATGAGAACTATATGGACTTATCAGTATGGCCGCATTATTATATAAAAGAAAGGTTATAATAACAATACATTTAGAACAATATCAGGAGGATTATATATGGTTATAGGCTTTGTTGGATTGGGAATAATGGGAAAACCGATGGCAAAGAATCTTTGCAGAGCTGGATACACATTGATTGTTAATGACCATCATAAGGAAAATGTCGATGAACTTGTACAGGCAGGTGCGAGAAGTGGTGATTTAAAACAGATTGGCATGGAAAGTGATGTAGTTATAACAATGCTTCCAAACAGTCCTCAGGTAAAGGATGTAATGCTTGGGGAAAATGGTATTGCGGGTTATATGAAAAAAGGAACATGTTTTATAGATATGAGTTCAATTAATCCTGTCGACAGCAGATATATTGGTGATGTATTAAAAGAAAAAGGAATTGATATGCTTGATGCACCTGTGTCAGGAGGAGAACCTAAAGCAATAGATGGAACAGTTGCATTTATGGTTGGTGGAGATGAGAAAACATTTGATAAGTATAAAGAGATTCTTACACATATGGGTTCATCAGTTACAAGATGTGGTAAACTTGGAGCTGGAAATACAACAAAACTTGCCAATCAGATAATTGTTGCATGTAATATCCAGGCAGTTTCTGAAAGCTTCATTCTGGCAAAAAAAGCCGGAGTAGACCCTGAGCGTGTATTTGAGGCAATAAAAGGCGGACTAGCAGGGTCTACTGTTATGAATGCCAAAGTTCCAATGATGATAGAGGACAATGTTGAACCAGGATTCAGAGTAGATTTGCATATTAAAGATTTGAATAATGCACTTGAGTGTGCTCATAGTGTTGGAGCTCCAGTACCGATGACGGCACAGGTTCAGGAAATAATGCAGTATCTGCATAATAATGGAGATGGAAGCAGCGACCACAGTGCAATTATACATTATTATGAAAAACTGGCAGACACAAAATTATAAATGTTGTTGACAGGTTATTATAATGTCAGGAAGGAGAATCTTATGAATAAAGAATTAAGAGCGGTTGCAGACAATATAATTGATGCGGCAATTAAAGCAGTTCTTCCGGATGAAGCAGTTAAGAAAACACTTAAAGACAGGAAATTTGATGGAAAAGTTATTCTTGTAGCAGTAGGAAAAGCCGCATGGCAGATGGCAAAGGCGGCAAGTGACTGTCTGGGAGACAGAATAAATGAAGGAATTGTAATAACGAAGTATGGACATGTAAAAGAGCCAATTGAAAGAATAGAATGTTTTGAGGCAGGCCACCCTGTTCCAGATGAGAATTCATTTAAAGCAACACAGGCAGCTATTGAGATGGTAAGCGGACTCAATAAGAATGATACAGTGCTTTTTCTTCTTTCAGGTGGAGGAAGTGCTTTATTTGAGAAGCCGAAGATTACAGGAGAAGAATTGCAGGATATAACTAATCAGTTACTTGCATGCGGCGCAGATATTGTTGAGATTAATACGATAAGAAAACGCTTATCAGAAGTAAAGGGTGGACGGTTTGCAAAATTATGTGAACCGGCGCATGTATTATCAATAGTATTATCAGATATACTTGGTGACCCACTGGATATGATTGCTTCAGGTCCGGCATGTGCAGATACAACAACATGTGAAGAAGCATGGCACATTGTAGAAAAATATAATCTTAATATAAGTGAAGATGTAAAAAAGCTGATGGATATTGAGACACCGAAGAAACTGGATAATGTAACAACTTTTATTAATGGAAGTGTGCGTGAATTATGCAGTGCAGTATCAAGGGAATGTTCAAAGTATGGATATGAACCAGTAATGCTTACGGACCAGTTATGCTGTCAGGCAAAAGAAGCCGGAAGTTTTCTTGCATCTATAGCAAAGACACATTGTAAGTCAGGAAAGAAGCTGGCATACATAGCAGGCGGAGAAACTGTTGTTAATATTACCGGACATGGTAAAGGCGGAAGAAATCAGGAGATTGCATTATCAGCAGCAGAAGGTATTAAGGGAATGTCAAATGCAGCAGTATTCAGTATAGGCAGCGATGGAACAGACGGACCTACGGATGCGGCAGGTGGATATAGCGATGGTGATACAGCAGGAGTCTTAAAGAATAAAGGAATAGATATATTTGAAGTGCTTAAGAATAATGATGCTTATAATGCTTTGAAACTAACAGAGGGGCTTATTATAACAGGTCCTACAGGAACGAATGTTAATGATGTTTCCGTGTTGCTTATAGGATAATATATTAAAGTAGTACTACTGTGAAAAACAATCACAGTAGTACTATTTTTTTGAAAAAATATGTGATAAAATGTCACCGAAAAGAAAAAGGCGTGTCTGAGAGAACTTAATATGAAGAAGAACATAAGTCTTAGATTTATAAGGATAAGAACTACAATTGTTCTGATAGTTTCTTTTTTAATTATTAATGCATTTATACATGTACAGTTTTACAATCAGAGGAAAGAAGCAAAATTAAAGGCTGAGTACACGGCAGAATAGATATTTCTGTCAGGGAAATGCCTGGAACAACGCCAGAGACAGCTATGTATAAGGTTGTTGTTGCAGATACGGGAATCGGAATGAGCAAGGAATATCTGCCACATATATTTGAAACATTTACAAGAGAAAAGACAAGTACAGAAGGCAAGGTTTAAAGAATATGATGACAAAAGTATCTTCTGATAAAGGGATTACTGGATTCGTTGTAAGAATGATAATGGGAGGAAATAGCTTATGATGTACAATCCACAGCTTGAGACATTTATGTGTGTTGTAGAATCTGGAAGTTTCAGTAAAGCAGCAGAAAAATTATATATATCATCGCCGGCAGTTATAAAGCAGATTAATTCATTGGAAGCAAGCCTTGGCGTACAGTTATTTTCCAGAACACACAGAGGACTTGTTGTAACAGAGGCGGGCAAGTCAATATATAATGATTCTAAATATATAATCGGATATTGCAAGGATTCTGTAAAACGTGCCAAAGATGCCATGCAGGTATCAGAAGATGTAATTCGTGTTGGTGTATCACCACTTACGCCGCCACAGATTTTTGTGGAATTGTGGCCTAAGATTCAGAAATTATATCCAGATATGAAATTCAAACTCATAACATTTGAAAATACTATTGAAAATGCGAGAGAAATACTTGCAAATCTTGGTCAGAATATTGATGTGGTCGCAGGTATTTTTGATGATTCATTACTGGAATTAAGAGGCTGCGCTGGCGTTGAGATTTCTAAAGAGCCGTTTTGTGTTGCAGTTTCTATTCATCACAGGCTGGCAAAGAAAGATGTTATTACTTTAGATGATATGAGGAATGAAACACTCATGCTTATGCATAGAGGGTGGAGTTCTAATGGAGATAAATTAAGAGATGATATTATAGAAAATTATCCTGATATTAATATATCTGATTTTGACCTGTATAATATTGATGTTTTTAACAGATGTGAGAATAATCAGGAATTGCTGTTAGCATTCAAAGGCTGGGAAAGCGTACACCCTCTTATCAGAATTAAGTCAGTTGAATGGGATTATACTATGCCATATGGCTTGCTATATTCCAAAGAGCCGTCAGCGAAAGTAAAGAAGCTTGTTAAAGCAATTGAGAAAGTAAAATAGATATAACCTAAAGGTTAATACTGAGTAACGAATTGAGACTTCTTAAAGGGAGTCTCTTTTTTTATACTTAAATCAGGATAAGAAAGATAATTAATGAAACAGGAGGTGAGATTGTGGATACAGGATTTAGGATTGCAGAAATAATATTTATACTTGCAGGTACATTAATGTTAGCAGCGTGTGGGAATAAATCAGGGTTAATTCTGGTACAGACAGAAAACACAGAAAGTAATGCAGATAATGTTATGACAGATACAAGGATTCAGGAAGGACCTTACACAGAGGATACTAAAGTAACTGATGTTATAAATGATGAGGTATTTGATGGCTATGGAAGGTTGATATTTCCGGTTGATATGCAGATAAGTGATAATCTTACTTTAAAAAATATTAATACAATTCTTCCGTGGTACAGTGAAATAAATACTGATAAAACAGTTGAGATTGTTAATTATATGAAGGAAAAAGCCGGTAGTGGACAGCAGATATTTTATGACATATACAGTGATGATGAAAAGAAGTCTGATCTAGATAAACAGAATACAGGACTGTTTTTCTTTAAGGGAAATACAGGAGCTAAAAGTGCAATTGTAAATGCAGGTGGTGGATTTATGTATGTTGCAGGAATGCATGACAGTTTTCCACATGCACTGGAATTATCAAAGAAAGGATACAATGCATTTGCACTTATATACAGACCGGGAGCAAGAACAGCCTGTGAAGATCTGGCAAGGGCAATAGCATTCTTACATGAACATGCTGATGAACTTGGAATAGATATGTCAGATTATTCTCTATGGGGTGGTTCAGCCGGTGCAAGAATGGCGGCATGGCTTGGAGCATATGGAACATCTGCTTTTGGAGAGAAGCAGTATCCAAAGCCGGCAGCAGTAATTATGCAGTACACAGGACTTTCAGAAGTCACAGGAGATGAGCCTCCAACTTATGCATGCGTAGGAACAAGTGATGGAATTGCATCATACAGAAGTATGGAGAGATACATTTCAAGAATAAAGAATAATGGAACTAATGCAAAGATAGAAGTCTTTGACGGTCTTTCACATGGATTCGGACTTGGACAGAATACAGTTGCAGATGGCTGGCTTGACCGGGCAGTAATGTTCTGGGAAGACAATATGAGGTGAAAAATGAATAAGAAATTAGTAATCAGAATAGTAACAGATGTTCTTATGACAATAAGCCTATTGCTACTTATGCCATATAGCCTTCTGAGTGAAACAGCACATGAATGGATAGGAATGGCAATGTTAATTCTTTTCATATTTCATCATGTTTTAAACAGAAGATGGATAAAGTCTGTAGCAAAAGGTAAGTATAAGCCTTTAAGGATTATTCAGACATTACTTGTTGTTGTGATGTTACTGCTTATGCTTGGCTCAATGGTAAGCGGAATATTGCTTTCAACACACATATTTAAAGATATAAATATTGCCGGAACATCAATGGCAGCCAGACAGGTGCATATGTTTTGTGCATATTGGGGCTTTGCTGTTATGTCAGTCCATATAGGAATGCACTGGAACATGGCTGTTACTATGGCAGGGAAATTATTTAAAGAGCCTTCAGTATTAAGAAAATGGGGTGCGAGATTGATAGCATTAGTTGTGGCAGGTTATGGAATATTTGCATTTCATAAAAGACAGATTGGGGAGTATCTCTTAATGAAAATGCATTTTGTTTTCTATGATTACACAGAAAATGTAATTTTTTTTATGCTTGATTATCTTGCAGTAATGATACTTATAGCGGTTGCGGGGTATTACATAAGTATGCTGCTTAAGAAGATAAAATAATAATTTTGAAAAGGAGAACATGATTATGAGAATTTTATTTATTAACGGAAGTCCTAACAAGACAGGAAACACAGCACAATTAGCAGAGAAATTACTTGGTGACAGAAAGTATGAAACACTCAATCTTACAGATTACAGGATTGGAAGTTATGGTCAGAATTTTTCAGATGATGAACTTGATATAGTTATCTCTAAGATGAAAGAAGCTGACGTTATTGTTATAGGTTCACCATTATACTGGCACAATATATGCGGCTCAGTAAGAAATGTACTTGACCGTTTTTATGGACTTGTAAGTGAAAAAGACCTTAAAGGAAGAGATATGTATTTTCTGTTTCAGGGAGCTGCACCTGAAAAATGGATGCTGGAAGCAGGCGAATACACAATGAAGAGATTCGCTGGGCTTTACGGAATGAATTACAGAGGCATGGCTACTGATAAGACAGAGGCTGTAAAGTTAGGAAAGAATATAAAGTAAGCTGCATAAGGAGACAGAGCATGAATAAGAAAATATTTATAATATTAGTCCTTACAATGATTATGCTTTGTGTTTCTGCATGTGGGAAAACAGATAATAAGGAGCAGAGCAGCGTGAATAATACAAGCAATATTTCCAATACACAATCAGCTAATTTGAGTGGGACTGTTCCTGATGAACTCGATTACATACCCGATGGATATGAAAATCCGGCAACACAGCAGGGAACACTTAATAAACTTACATATGATACATGGGAGTCATTCAGTTATGAGCAAAAATCTAATAAAATAACTAAGGAAGCATGGGTATATCTGCCGTATGGATATACAGATGAAGAAGAATATAATGTATTTTATCTGAGTCATGGTGGCTGGAGCAATGAAACGACTCTTATGGGTACAGATGATAATCCAAAATCATTTAAAAATGTTATTGATAATGCAATACAGGACGGGAATATAAAGCCTCTTATTATTGTACTGCCTACATATAATAACACAAGTGAGAACGACAGTAGTGATTACAGCCTTGCAATCCAGCTTACCAACCAGTTTCATAATGAATTAGTCAATGACCTTATTCCAGCGGTGGAGAGTAAGTATAGTACATATGCAAAGGACACTACACCACAGGGTCTTAAGGAATCAAGAGACCACAGGGGTTTTGGCGGATTTTCAATGGGGTCTGTAAATACATGGAACACATTCCGCTATTGTCTGGATTATTTCCGATATTTTATGCCTATGAGTGGAAGTTATACAACCGATGGTGAATATATGGCAGATTTAGTAAGACAGCAGGGTTACAGTTCACAGGATTTCTTCATCTTTGCAGCATCAGGAACTGATGATTTTGCATATAGCGCATTTAAGGCACAGATTATGGCTATGGCAAATAATTCAGGAGGAATGTTTAAGCTTGCAAAGAATGAATCAGAAGGAAATATGTCTTTCTTAGAAAGAGAAGGCTATAAACATGATGCAAAAGCAACTGATGAATATACATACAATGGCTTGAGGTTTTTCTGGAACGGCCAGACTGATACACAATCAGCAGATAACCAGAGTTCATCATCAAAGGCGTATAATGTAGAACAGGGAACAAGCAAATACAGGGATTTCGTTCTTGACAATGTCCTCCATTCAGAAACAGAAGGTGATATTCATTATAATGTGTATATTCCTGAAGATTATGACGGAACAGAAAGTTATGCATTATTTATGACGCTGCCGGGATATCAGGGATTATATTTTCAGGGAGTTGGACAAAATGTGATGACGGAGGAATTCGGATTCATGGCAAGAGACTATATTCCTAAAATGATAATAGTTGCACCACAGTTAAATGACTGGCAGGACACATCTGCAAGGCAGACAATTGCACTTACTGAATATTTTCTTGATACATACAATATTGACAGGTCAAGAGTATATGCAGAAGGGTATTCTGGCGGCGGGGAGACTATGTCGCGTGTTATGGGCATGAGACCAGACCTGTACACAGCATATCTGCAGTGTAGCTCACAGTGGGACGGCAATTACACAGAAGTTGTAAAAGCGAGAGTGCCAGTGTATTTTGCAATTGGAGAAAAAGATGAATACTATGGTTCTGAACCATCAAGAAATGCTTATAATGCAATACATAAGCTGTATGAGCAGGAAGGTCTCAGTAATAGTGAAATAGACAGGCTTCTTGTACTTGATATTAAACCAACATCATATTTTTCAAGCGAGGGAATAAGCAATCAGCATGGATATGGCGGATACTTATTTGCGCGTGATAAGAACATTATGGGCTGGCTTTTTGGACAGGTAAAGAAGTGATAACCAATAGGTTAATACTGGGAAACCAACAGAGACTTCTTATATTGGGAATCAGCATTTATAATAAAAATGTAAAGAAAATTATAATATGCTATTGACCTGAAGTCAGGTATAGGTATTATAAATGTCTTGAAAATAATTAACAGGAGGATTCTGATATGGAATATGTAACTTTGAACAATGGTGTTAAGATGCCAATATTAGGCTACGGAGTTTATCAGGTAACTAAGGATGAGTGTGAGAGATGTGTTCTCGATGCTCTTAAGACAGGTTACAGGGCAATAGATACAGCACAGAGTTATTTCAATGAGGAAGAGGTTGGTAATGCAATTGCCAAGTCTGGAATTCCAAGAGAAGAGATTTTCCTTACAACTAAGGTATGGATTGAGCATTATGGATATGAGGAAGCTAAGAAATCTGTTATTGAGTCTATGAAGAAGTTAAAGACAGATTATCTTGATTTAGTTCTTCTTCACCAGCCATTTTCCGATGCATATGGTGCATATCATGCATTAGAGGATTTATATGATGAAGGTAAAATAAGAGCAATAGGAATATCTAATTTCTATGTTGACAGAATGGTGGATTTTGCTTCATTTAACAGAATTAAACCAATGGTTAATCAGGTTGAAACACATATCTTTAACCAGCAGAAGGAAATGAAAGAATGGGCTGATAAATATGGAATACAGCTTGAGGCATGGGCTCCATTCGGTGAAGGAAGAGGAGGTACATTTGACAATCCTGTTATTGCAGGGATTGCCGCAAAATACGGAAAGACACCTGCACAGGTTATGCTTCGCTGGCATATCCAGAGAGGAGTCGTTGTAATTCCTAAGTCAACTCATATAGAGAGAATGGAAGAAAACTTCAATGTATTTGATTTCACTCTTTCTGATGAAGATATGAATACAATATCAGGACTTGATAAGGCAGAAAGCGCATTCTTCTCACATCAGGATCCTAAGACGGTTGAATGGTTTGTGAAGATGGTTGAAGAAAGAAAAAATAATCAGGACAGTTCCAAGGAAAAGAAGAGCTGGTAATACTTTCGAAAGGCGGAAACAATTATGAAGATTAAAAGAATTTTAAGTGTGGCAGCTACATTTGTTATGGCGTTGGGATTGTTTACAGGCTGTGGAGCAGCTTCGACAGATACAACAACTACTACAGCTAATAATAATACAACAGCAGTACAGGATACTGTTAAATCAACTGCAGCTTCTGATAGTACAACAGCACAGACAACACCTTCTTCAGGCAAGAAGACATTGGTTGTATATTATTCAGCATCAGGAAGTACCAAGGCAGTTGCACAGAACATTGCTGAAAATGCAGATGCAGATATTTTCGAGATAACACCGGTTAATCCTTACACAAGTGATGACCTTAACTGGACTAATAATAACAGTCGTGTTTCTAAGGAACATAATGATGAGAGTCTTAGAAATGTAGAACTTACAAAGGTTACACCTGACAACTGGGATTCATATGACACTGTATTAATAGGCTATCCAATATGGTGGGGAATTGCAGCATGGCCTGTAGACACATTTGTAAAAGGTAATGATTTCACAGGCAAGACAGTCATTCCATTCTGTACATCAACTTCATCAGGACTTGGTGACAGTGGAACAAGATTACAGAAGCTGGCAGGAACAGGTAACTGGCAGGCTGGACAGAGATTCAGTTCAGGAGCCTCTGCATCAGAAGTTTCTAAGTGGGTTAAGTCTTTAAAGCTTGGAAACTAAAAGCTGACAGGAAGCTATATATTATGAAAGTATTATTGGTAAACGGCAGCCCTCATAAAGAGGGATGTACTTATACGGCACTATGCGAAGTATCTAAGGCACTCAATGATAACGGAGTTGATACAGATATCTTCTGGATAGGAAATAAAGCAATATCAGGCTGTATTGCCTGTAAGAAATGCAAGGATAATAACAAATGTATATTTAACGATTCAGTTAATGAGTTCCTTGATATTGCAGGTGACTATGATGGATTTGTATTTGGCTCACCGGTTCATTGGGGTGGAGCGTCAGGTGCTATGACAGCATTTATGGACAGGGTATTTTATACAGACCTTAATGCAGGTGGCGACAGATTCAGATTAAAGCCGGCGGCAGCAGTTATATCAGCAAGAAGAGCAGGAACTACAGCAACATGGGATCAGCTTAATAAATATTTCGGACTTATGCAGATGCCGATTGTTACTTCAAGATACTGGAATATGGTTCATGGGACTAATCCTGATGAAGTAAGACAGGATCTGGAAGGAATGCAGGTTATGCAGGTTCTTGGTGAGAATATGGCTTTCTTTATTAATTGTAAGAATGTAGCAGTGAAGATGGGAATTGAAATGCCAGAACCAAAGAACTTTGTGTTTACGAATTTTATACATTAAAATTAGTGTAAAGCCAGTATTTTGCTGGCTTTATATTTTTTTAATAAATTCATTAGCACTCACCCCTTGACAGTGCTAACAATGAGATGTATAACATCAATTGTAAGAGGAAAACAATAGATAAACAGTGAAGTTAAGCATTCATTGTAATAGAAGGAGGTAATCGTATGAACATTAATAAGTTTACACAGAAGTCTATTGAGGCTGTTAACCAGTGCGAGAAGATTGCCTACGATTATGGTAATCAGGAGATTGATCAGGAACATTTTCTGTACAGTCTCTTAACTATAGAAGATAGTCTTATCGCGAGCCTGATAGAGAAGATGGGAATTGATAAGGACACATTTATTAAGAATATTGAGACTTTACTTAGCCAGAAGAATAAGGTTTCAGGAAATGTACAGCTTTATGTAAGCAATGATCTTAATAAGGTTTTAGTAAATGCAGAAGATGAAGCAAAGAGAATGGGGGATGCATATGTTTCTGTTGAGCATCTTATGCTTGCGATGATTGCAGCACCTAACAAGGGTATAAAGCAGCTTTTTAAGACATATGGAATTAACAGGGAATCATTCCTGTCAGCCCTTGCGACAGTAAGAGGTAACCAGAGTGTTACTTCGGATAATCCGGAGGCAACTTATGATACTCTTAGCAAATATGCTACAGACCTTGTAGAAAGAGCCAAGGATGGAAAACTTGATCCGGTTATCGGCAGAGATAATGAAATAAGAAATGTAATAAGAATTCTTTCCCGTAAGACTAAGAACAATCCGGTTCTTATTGGTGAGCCAGGTGTTGGTAAAACAGCAGTTGTTGAAGGACTTGCACAGAGAATTGTAAGAGGTGATGTTCCAGAAGGCTTAAAGGATAAGAAGCTTTTTGCACTGGATATGGGCGCACTTGTTGCAGGTGCAAAGTATCGTGGTGAATTCGAGGAAAGACTTAAGGCTGTACTTGACGAGGTTAAGAAATCTGAAGGACAGATAATTCTGTTTATTGATGAAATTCACACTATTGTCGGTGCAGGTAAGACAGAAGGTGCTATGGACGCAGGTAATATGTTAAAGCCAATGCTTGCCCGTGGTGAACTTCATTGTATAGGTGCTACAACTCTTGATGAGCACAGAGAGTATATTGAGAAAGACCCGGCACTTGAAAGACGATTCCAGCCGGTTATGGTTGATGAGCCTACAGTTGAGGATACTATCTCAATCCTTAGAGGTCTTAAGGACAGATATGAAGTGTTCCATGGAGTTAAGATTACAGATGGCGCACTTGTAAGTGCAGCTACTTTGTCAGACAGATATATTTCAGACAGATTCCTGCCAGATAAGGCTATTGACCTTGTAGATGAGGCATGTGCAATGATTAAGACTGAACTTGATTCAATGCCTGCCGAACTTGATGAGAAGAGAAGAAAGATTATGCAGCTTGAGATTGAGGAGGCTGCTCTTAAGAAAGAGACAGATAACCTCAGTAAGGAAAGACTTGATGCATTACAGAAGGAATTATCTGAATTAAGGTCTGATTTCAATATCCAGAAAGCTAAATGGGACAGCGAGAAATCTTCTGTTGACCAGGTAAGCAAGTTAAAGGAAGAGATTGACCAGATTAATACCCAGATAGCACAGGCTAAGAGAGAATATGATCTTAATAAGGCAGCAGAACTTCAGTATGGTAAACTTCCACAGGCACAGAAGGCTTTGGAAGAAGCAGAGAAGAAGTCAAGTAACAGAGATATGAGCCTTGTTCATGAAAGTGTTACTGAGGAAGAGATTGCTAAGATTATATCAAGATGGACTGGTATTCCGGTTAGCAAGTTAAGTGAGTCTGAAAGACAGAAAACTCTTAATCTTGATGAACAGCTCCACAAGAGAGTTATCGGTCAGGATGAAGGTGTTACTAAGGTAACAGAGGCAATCATAAGGTCTAAGGCTGGTATTAAAGACCCGACTAAGCCAATCGGTTCATTCCTGTTCTTAGGACCTACAGGTGTAGGTAAGACAGAGCTTGCAAAGGCACTGGCTGAGAGTCTGTTTGATGATGAATCTAATATAGTAAGACTTGATATGTCCGAGTATATGGAGAAGTATTCAGTATCCAGACTTATCGGAGCGCCTCCAGGATATGTAGGTTATGATGAAGGTGGACAGCTTACAGAAGCTGTAAGAAGAAAACCATATTCAGTTGTTCTTTTTGATGAAGTTGAGAAGGCACATCCAGATGTATTTAATGTCCTCTTACAGGTACTTGATGATGGCCGTATCACTGATTCACAGGGAAGAACTGTGGATTTTAAGAACACTATAATCATAATGACAAGTAACATTGGTTCTTCATATCTGCTTGAAGGCATCAATCCTGATGGCTCAATTAAGCCAGAGGCAGAGGAAGCTGTTATGGGTGATTTAAAGAATCATTTCAGACCTGAATTCCTTAACCGTCTTGATGAGATAATTATGTTCAAGCCTCTTACTAAGGATAATATCAGCAATATTATCAATCTTCTTGTTGCAGATGTTAACAAGAGACTTGCAGATAAAGAGCTTGAGATTGTTCTTACAGATGCAGCCAAGGATTTCATAGTTGAAAACGGATTTGACCCAATGTATGGTGCAAGACCGCTTAAGAGATATGTCCAGAAGACAGTTGAGACACTGGCAGCCAAGTTAATACTTGCAGGCAATATCAATACAGGTGATGATATTGTTATTGACCTTGTAGATGGAAAGCTGACAGCCAGAGCCGCTGCGAGGGCTGTTGAGGGATAAGGCCTGATATTGTAAGGACTTTATGATTCTTTTTTGGGGGCATTGGAATTTTTGACTTTTGCTAAATGACTATAAATACAGATGATACTTTTGAAATAAAAGCCTACCAGATTATGGTATATATGCGAATTAGTAGGTTTTTGAAATTGAAAGTTGTCATTGATGAAATTAAAAAGCCTACTAAACTATTGTGTAATGCAAGTTTAGTAGGCTTTTTGAAAGCAAACCAACAATTTATTCTTTGAATTTCTGACAGCATACTTTATAGGCAAACCGCAATTGCGGTATTGACAAAAAATTATATTAATTGTATATTAAAAATGATTTATGGTTAAAGATTCATGACAGACTGCTTGTATGTGAATGAAAGAGAAAGATATAACACAAAAGGTACTGGAAGATAATAATGATATATTTGCGGATATTGTTAATGTGTTGTTATTTGATGGAAAGTCGGAGGTTGAAGAGAATGAACTTGTTAATACGACAGTTCATTCACAGTATAAGGCTGAAGACGGAAAAGTTCATGAACAGGAACGCGACATTGCTAAGTATTGGAAAAGAGGAGGTACAGACATAGTCCTGTATGGCATAGAGAATCAGACAAAGGTTGAGAAAAGAATGCCGGCAAGAATATCAGGATATGAAGGTGCTTCATACAGAGGTCAATGTGATAAGAAAACAATAGTGCCGGTAATAACGATGGTTCTGTATTATGGTACAGACAGAAAATGGACAGCACCAAAGAATCTTAAGTCTCTGATTAAAGTTCCGGATAATCTGGATAAGTATGTTAATGACACTAAAGCTAATGTATTTGAGATAGCGTGGTTGACAGATGAACAGATAGCAAAGTTTACAAGTGATTATAAGATCGTTGCTAATTTCTTTGTGAACAAGAGAAAGAACAAAGATTACATACCAGATGATAAGACAACAATTAAGCATGTGGATGAGATACTAAAGTTCTTATCAGTTATGACAGGGGATAACAGATATGAAGAGATATTGTCAGATAAGGAAGGAGTGAGCAATATGTGTGATGTAGCGCAGAGGCTTGAAGACAGGGGGATTGAGAAAGGAATTAAAGAGGGGATTAGTCTTGGAGGCAATCAGATGATATATTCACTGGTAGAAGATAAGAGTATAAGTATGGAAAAGGGCGCGCAAAAGCTTGGGATAAGTGTAGAAAAGCTGCGAGCTAATATGATTAATGCGGGATATAAGTGTCCGGATATGGAGTGATAGCTGATAAGGAAGGCAGAATAACAGTATAATATATAAAGATAAAGCAATGCCGGTAAGAGAGGATACTGGTGTTGCTTTTCTTTTTGTGGAAGTCTGTTTCTGTTCAGGGTTTTATTTCTACGTGTTCCTATAAGAATAAAAAATAATCAAGCTATATAGGCGAAATACAGGCAGAATTACATGGAATTGCAGGAATATACCTATAAGGTAGGCACGAGGAAGCTTATCTATAGGTAGATTGGGAGAAAAAGTGAAGGCTGAATAATGGTTCTGCCTGGATATGTCCTATAAGTCAAGCAATAATGCGACTACCTATAGGTATCAGGAACAATGAATCAATAAAGCATTTAATTATTTCTTGAAAATAGCTAGAAAAATAGATATATTATAGTAAAGTATTAATCTAAAAGGGGAGAAAAATAAAATGCTTACAAAATTAAAAAAGTGTAAAACATTTAAAGAAATATATGAGGTGCTGGGGAGAATTTTTTTGAAAAGATAGCAATGTACATAGTGATGGGATGGTGCTTATTGCCGATACTATCAATCTTCTTTCATATAAGATGGATGGGGATGGCTAAGCAGACATTTATGTATAGATTGAATATATTGTCAAGCTATCAGACGGCAGTTTTGCTTATGGGTGTGTTGACATTGGAATTTCTGATAGCATACTTTATAGGCATGATACTGACACGGAGCAATGATTGGAAAAATGAGCTGTTTGAGTTTATTAAAAGAGAACCATGGAATGTATTTTTTTTGATGCTGTTTGTATGGATTATCATATGTACAATGCATTCGGCTGATAAATATACTTCAATATTTGGGACAGAGTACAGATATGAAGGTCTTGTGACATATTGCTGCTATGCGGCGGTTTATATGTGTGTGCATATAGTTAAAGAAGCAAAATATAGAAAATGCATATTCAATACATATGCGGTAACAGCAGTTATACTTGGAATATGCCTGCTGCTTCAAGATAATCATCTGTTATATATGCACAAAATATTTGTTTATGATAGAGCAACTGTATTCAGCCAGTTTAATCATTTTGGGTATTATCTTAACATGTCAATTCTGGTAATGACAGGGTTATTCTTAACGTCAGATATTAAGAAAAATGAAATTATGTATGCAGCAGGAATAGCGTTCCAGTTATTTTGCCTTTTGGTGAACAATACATTTGGTGCGTATCTTGGCTCTATGTTTGGTGTTATAGCTGTATGCATAATGTATGTTGTAAGAACTAACAATATAAAGAAAATACTAGTGCCGATAATTATATATATTTCTCTTAGCGCAGTCAGCATGTCAGGAATCATTCCATCAAGCAGTGGACAGAACTTAAAAGTTAATTTATCAACCTTCTCTCATGATGTTAATGCAGTCGTATCAGATGCGGAAGATGCAGATGGAGCAGGGACGGGAAGAATGAGATTATGGAAAGCTTGCTTAAAAATGATACCGGAAAGTCCAATATTAGGATACGGACCAGAACAATTGAATGAAAAATATGCTGGCGAATTGGGAGGCGTGTTAGCAGGAGGCACTGACAGACCAGAAAATGAATATATACAGTATATGGTGTTTATGGGAATACCAGGGCTTGTAATGTATATGAGTGCATTAATATCAATGATGATATGCCAATTGAAGAAAATTAAAAAAATGGAACTTATAACGATAGCTTCGGCAGGATGTGCATTGGCATATGCAGCAGGTGCATGCTTTGGAAATTCAATGTATTATACAACACCGTATTTCTATATGTTTTTAGGAATGACGGCAAGAACGATTAAGCTAAAAAATACGAAATAAAAGTGAAAATTACCCACTTTTAGTGTGTAGTATGATATTATTAAGACATGTTATAAATATAAAAGTGAATTTAAAAAGAATTTATTTTTTGTTAATTTTGTTTGTTAATTTTAGTAAAATTATTGTCCTGATTGTGCTTATGTGTTATACTAAATGCACTAAAAAGGAAAGATTTTACTAAGAATGGGGAGTGTGATATGGAAACATTTTCATACAAAGCGGTTGACGCTTCGGGAAAAGATGTTAAGGGTGCTATTGAAGCAGAAAGTAAAGATGAAGCAGCCAGAAAGATAAAGGAACAGGGCTTTACTCCTATATCAATAGGTAAGCAGGGAGCTTTGGATAAAGATGTTAATCTGTCATTTTTTGGCCCAAAGAAAATACCGGCACGAGATATGAGTGTATTCTGCCGGCAGTTTGCAAGTATTCTTAAAGCAGGTGTAAGTGTAATTAATGCATTGGAGATGCTTGGTGAACAGACAGAGAATAAGAGACTTAAAGAGGCAATTGAGAGAACCCAGTCCAGTGTAGAAAAAGGTGAAAACCTTTCGGATTCAATGAGGGAGAACGAAGAGTTTCCAAGTATTCTTATTGATATGATTAAGGCTGGTGAAGCTTCTGGTAGTCTGGAGAATTCTCTTACACGAATGGCGGTACAGTTTGAAAAAGATGCCAAGTTAAAAGGTGTTGTAAAGAAAGCAATGATGTATCCGATAGTGCTTATCTTTGTTATGATAGGTGTTATTGTAGTAATGCTTACATTTGTTATACCAAGCTTTATGACAATGTTTGAAGACTTAGATTCAGAACTTCCAGTAACAACAAGGGCAATCCTAGCTATGAGTGACAGCATAAAGGGATACTGGTATGTATATCTTATTGTTGTCGTTGGAATAGTTGTGGGGGTTAAGTTGTATGGTAATACCGAGAATGGAAGACATAACCTGGATAAATTAAAGTTAAAGATTCCAGTATTTGGATTGTTACAGACTAAGTCAGCGTGTGCTTCATTTGCAAGAACAATGAGTACATTGTTACAGGCTGGTATGCCAATGATTGATGCGCTTGAGATATCTGCTTCAACCATGAAGAATGTATTATATTATGATGCATTAGAAAAAGTAAAGAGCGGCGTGTCATTAGGCTTGCCTCTTTCTAATCAGTTAAGAACATCGGGGCTTTTTCCTCCGATGGTTGTACATATGGTAGGTATTGGCGAAGAAACTGGTAATGTTGAAGAGATGCTTACCAATTCAGCAGTTTATTATGAAGAAGAAGTTGAAGTTCAGACACAGACTCTTACTTCATTAATGGAACCTATTATTATTGTACTAATGGCTTTTGTTGTTGTACTTTTGATACTCGCAATTTACCAGCCAATGATTCAGCTTTACAATACATTAGGTTCACAAGGTTAGTATATAATCTGTTCTGCAGGTCGCTTAACGAGAATGGATTTATATAAATATATTTCAAAAGGGAGATATGAAACATGAAAAAAACACAGAAAAAATTAGGTAACAAAGGTTTCTCTTTAGTAGAGCTTATCGTAGTTATTGCTATTATGGCAGTACTTGTTGGTGTGTTAGCTCCAACACTTATCAAGAACATTGAAAAGTCAAGAAAGTCAAAGGATGAACAGAATCTTGATACAGTTAAGGGCGCAATAACAACAGTATTAGCTGATGAAAAATATTATGATCTTTTAAGTGATAATGTGGTTACAATTACAGGCTCAGATGGAACGATTACAATTACTTCTGATTCAGATACTAAGCCAGATGGTGCTACAAATACTTTAAAACAAGAATTGACTGAGACTATTAGTAAAGAAAAAGTTCCTATGACTTCAAAAGATTTAAAGTCAAAAACAATTAAATTCACGATTACAAACGGAAAAGTTTCAGATTATAATGCATCATAATAGTATTAGTTAAGGAAACATTAAATCATGCAATACGAATTACCACTGTACTTCATTATCTTTCTATACGGAATAGTATTCGGAAGTTTTTTGAACGTACTGATTTACAGATTACCATTAAAAGAGAATATAGCTACAGAACATTCGCATTGTATGACATGTGGTGCAAAAATCCAGTGGTATGATCTCATACCACTGGTAAGCTACATAATACTTGGTGGGAAATGCAGACACTGCAAAACTAAGATATCACCGCAGTATCCAATCATTGAAGCGACCAATGGGATAGCATATGTGATAGTATTCTTAGTTCACGGATTTAATGCGGTAAGCATATTGATGTGCTTTGCATTTTCAATATTTCTTGTTATTTCAGTCATTGACTGGAGAACTTTCGAGATACCATTTTCACTTAATGTGGCAATTGGTGTTTTGGCAGTGATAAGAATCATATTAGATCACAAGAACCTATTAGACTATCTAATAGGGTTTTGTGTTATAAGTGGATTCATGCTCATATGTCTTTTTATTGGACGAGCGATTAAAGGAATTGACGCTTTTGGCGGTGGAGACATTAAGCTGATGGCGTTTGCAGGATTATTTTTAGGATGGAAGTGCATTATCCTGGCATTTCTGATTGGCTGCATCTTGGGTGCAGTCATTCATTCCATCCGTATGAAAGTCACGGATGCTGAACATGTACTGGCATTCGGACCATATTTGTGTGCAGGGCTTACAATAGCCATGCTTTTTGGTACGAATATAATTAACTGGTATCTTTCTTTTATGGGATTCTAACTAATCTGTATATTTATGTAGGAGAGTTTTTGTCTATATAGAAAGAACAGGAAATTTATATATATTTTTATAACTAGAAATCATTAGCTTATTATGTGGGGAGCTGGATAGGAGGATTTTATGGCTGCATCTAAAGCCAAAGGTAAATTGGTAAGTATCGTTATCAATAACGAGTATATTAAAATATGTGAAATCACTAAATCAGGTAAGAACAGTGTCGTTCATAAGACTGTTACAATTCCTGCACCAGAAGACTGCTATGTCGATGGTGTAATTGAGCAGACTGACGTACTTGCTAAGGCAATCAAGGTTGTTATGGACGAGCATAGATTTAATGCTAATAATGTCGCATTTTCTATCAGTTCTCCAAGACTTGCAACTAAGGAAGTTCTTATTCCTAATGTTAAGGCTAATAAGATTGATAAACTTGTACAGGCTAATGCTACAGAGTATTTCCCTGTTAATATGGATGAGTATATCATTCAGTACACGGTTCTTGAGAAAGTAGAAGATCAGGGACAGGAAAAGATTAAACTTATGGTTTCTGCTGTACCATCAGAAGTTGTAGAGTCTTACTATGGACTTGCTAAGGCTTTAGGACTTAAGGTGGCATTTGTTGATTATGCAGGTAATAGTACATACCAGATTATGAAACAGCAGATTGGACCAGAAGTCAGTCTTGTTATACAGGTTGAAAATGATGGTACTGTAATCAATATTTTCAAGGATAATGTATTGCAGTTACAGAGAAATGTTCCTTATGGAAAGTCAATGCTTGTTAATGCTGTTATGGAGAAATATGGACTTAAGTATGAGGCTGCTACAACAAAGCTTCAGAATGAAACACTTCTTCATTCAAGATTTGATGGAGATGAGGTTACAGAGTCATTAAGGTATATGGCAAGTAACATCAACAGAGTTATTGATTACTATGTATCTCGTAACAGATTATCAATCCAGAAGGCGTATCTGATTGGACATTCTACATCTATTAAGGGTTTTGCAACACTTCTTTCTAATGAGCTTAATATGCCAATTGAGAAGGTCGAGAGACTTAAGAATATTGCACTGGACAAGAAAGCATATGTTGAAGAGGCTACTCTTACAAGTTATGTAACTAACTTAGGTGCAGTTATTGATCCGGTTGATTTTATTCCTAAGAGACTTATTGAGAGTGGTGCCAGAAAAGAAAATACAAAGACACTTATCGTAGGATTTGTTGGAGCCCTTGTGGTTTCTGCACTTCTTGTTCTTATTCCACTTGTTCAGGTTGTTGCTCTTAATGCAGAGATTGGATCTCTTAATAAGAGTATAAAGAAGCTGAGCATTATTAATGATGTTGTTAATGAATATTATTCAGCTAAAGATAAATATAATGATATCGCAGCATTTGCAGCACTTACATCAGACAGCGATGATGCATTACAGGATTTTGTTGATTATCTTGAAAAGAGTATGCCAAGTGATATTACTATTCAGTCTTTCAATGTTGCATCAGGAGCAATTACTGTTAATGGAACAGCGGGAAGTAAGTCTTCAGTAGCTAAGTTCATTCAGGAACTTCAGAAGAATTCTTCTGTACTTAATGTTGATGCCCCTACTATAACAGAGACTAAGGATAATGCAGGTACAATTGAAGTTACATTTTCATTATCATGTACATTTGTTGGAGGAACATCTAATACAACTGATATGAAGTCATCTAATACATCAAACAGTACTAAAAATAGCAGTACTAAGAGTTCAACAACAAAGTAGGAGGGGAGTCAGATGGATAAGTTAAAAGGTATGTTAAAAATCTCTGAAAGAGACAAAAAGTTATTGGTTGTTGTATTAGCAGTGCTTATTATGGCTCTTGCTTATTTCTTTGGATTTCAGAATCTTTCAGATCAGGTAGATACTTTATCTACTAAAAAGACTACTCTTGAGACAACTCAGAGAGACTTAAAAGAAAAGAATAACAACAAACAGAAGTATGTTAATGATACAATGAATTATCTTAAGCAGTATGATAATCTTCTTGACAGATATGCGGCAGGGAGCACACAGCCTAATTCAATTGATTTCTTTAACAAGACAGAGTCTGTAACAGGAACATGGGTAAGAAGTCTTTCTTTATCACCAACAACTGTTCTTTACAAGTTCGGTCAGATTGCTTCAAGTAATGTAAATGGAAAAAGCAATTATACTTCTAATCTTACCGGCTATAAGTCAACTATTAATATTGCTTATGAATCAGATTATAGTCAGTGGAAGAATTTTATTAAATATGTCAATACATATGCTGATAAGAGCACAATTGATGCTTTATCTGCATCTTATAATGAGGCAACAGGTGTTGTTACAGGAACAGCATCTATTTCACTTTATTCAATTGAAGGTGGAAAGCGTGATTATAAGGAACCATCATTTGATGTTAAGACAGGAACAGGAAATATATTCTCAACAGTTACACCAACTGAGTAATAAGAGAATTCAGGGAGAGGGATATGAAATTATATAGAAAGAATAGAAAATTGAATAATTCCGGTTTTTCACTGGTTGAAGTACTGGTAGCGATTGTTATTCTTGCAATCATATCTCTACCGGTATTGAGTACATTTTCTAATGCTGCAAGAATTAACAATAAGGCAAGAAGGACTGAAAATGCTAATACTGCAATTAACAATATTATAGAGGAAGCAAAGAGTATGAGTTTGGACAGGCTTGCTGGTGGCAATGGACAATATACTTATCAGCAGCTTGGTGGGATTGACAGCACAACATATTCTGTGGGTAATAAGAAAGATGCTTCTAATATTCTTTATTATGAGGGTGTAAATAAAGAAAAATTTTACATTAAAGCAGAATTTGATCCTTCACCTTATACAACACCTGCTGACAGTACGGTTAAGGATAATCCTAATAATAATATTAATTCAGCAGGAATATCAGTATATGCAGATGTTTCAGCGGACAGTTCACTCGTTTATCGTGATGATAACAGTGATAATCAGGCAGTTGCACATTTTAAATATTATACAGGTGAGCAGGCATTTGACAGGTCTAAGATTACTAAGAGTACATCTATTGATGTTAATGTAACAAGAAATACTTCAGATGCATCTAAGGTTTTATTTGACCAGACAGCAGTTATTACAGTTACATATCATTATGATACTGTGCTTAGTTATCCTGATTATGTTAAGACAACTACACTTACAACTAATACTTTTGAAGCGGAAGAACGTGAGGAAGATGTAAGTGGTACAAAGCAGACTGTCTATTACGTTTCAGGAAAGATTAAGAAGAATATAAAGAATCTGTATGTATTCTATACTCCGTTTGATGATTATATCAGTACTAATAAGAAGGGTACAACAACTACAGATGGTACTATGGAAGTATATGTTAATGATAAGATTAATGTAACATACAAATATCCGGCAGAACTTACTAATGTAAGATATAGTGATCTTAATGTATATCTTCTTGAGCAGGAAAAGATAACGCAGGAAAAGAATGCAGATGGTTCAGTAGCATCAGCACAGAAATACAGAATGTTGGTTGATCATAATAAAGTTAAAGTTACATTTAATACTCAGGTTATGGGTAATCTTGCTGATAAAGCAGGAAACAAGGATACTGCAGCGAGAATTTATTCTAATATTAAAGACTGGAAGTCTGGTTCTTCATCAAAAACAGAAGATTCTATGTACAGACTTACAGTGACAGTATATTATAATGATTCAACTATGTCAGATGATTCAAAGATTGCAACTATGACATCTACTAAGATTAATTAGTCAGTGAAAGAATGGAGACAGTTTATGGGGAAAGTATTATTGAATTTGAAAAGAAAAAGAAATAATTCTGGTTCTACTATTGTAATAGTGCTTATTATGACTTCATTTGTATTGATTCTTTCAACACTGATTACTACAACTACAATGGTCAACCTTAAAATGAAGATGATAGCATCACAGTCTAAAAAGACGTTCTACACATCTGAAGAGGCTGTTGATGAGATATACGCTGCGCTTGGAAAAGCTTCAATGGAGTGCTTTAATGCTTCATATGAGGAGCAGCTTACTACATTATCAAGTTATAGTAAGGTTGTTTCTGACCAGCATAATAATTTTGCAACTTTGGTTGAGATTGATAATGAAAAAGCAAATGTTGCTTTAAGAGAAAATTATATGCAGAAGCTTATAGGAAAGCTGTTGCCAGATTTTAAGACAACAGATTTTAGTCCTGTATATAATAATAATTATAGCTTTGATGGACACAAGGAGAAGTTCATTGAAATATTGAATTCATATCTGGAGAATTATTCTACAGGTGTTGATAAGGATGGTAATGCTACGGGAGATCCTATTCTTGTGGTGCAGGATGTCAATACTATCCGTATGAGAAATACGAGTGATAAGAATAATGGAACAGGTCTTAATGTGTATGCAATCACATTTACAGATTGTGTCGTTAAGTATCTGACACAGAATGGGGACTATTCTTATATTACATTTAATGGAGCAGTTGGGCTTCCTGATATATATGTTAATTTCATGGACGAAGACCTTGTTGGTACAACATTCTTTGGTAATTATGCGTTAGTTGGTAATACTGGTATTAATATTACTGACGGAGGAACAGCGATAATTAAAGGAAATGCATATGCTGGAAGAGCATCAGGCCTTAATATTAAGGGTTCAACTCTTGATTTTACAGGCAGTTATCTTATCTGTGGAGGTAGTCTTAACCTTAATATTAAGTCAAAAGGAGAGACCGGAGCATTATCTGCGTCACAGCTTAACCTTGGTGGCTCTTCACAGTTATGGTCTGATGAGATTGTACTTGGAAATAATGCCACATTTAATGGTGCTGGTGCAGTCAATGTTAAGGATGACCTTACTATTGAGGGGGATGATTCAAGTGCAGTTCTTAGTGGTTCTTATGAAGGCTTTGGATATGAACCTAAGGAAAATGCAACTCATTATGACAGTAGTGCGGTAATTATTAATGGAGAAAGAGCGACAATTACATTCAGTTCATCTCTTTCAAAGCTTGTTGTTGCTGGCCGTTCATATATTAAATTTGAGACATCAGTACCGCTTGCAACAGGTGAATCAATTTCAGTTAATACTAATCAGGAAATATATCTTGTTCCTGCACAGCTTTTAAAGAGTGGTTCTAAGAATCCATCTAAGAAGCAGACAGCAGGCAACGGAATCAAGTGTGAGACTAAGATAAGTGAGTCAACATTCTTTGGATTTGATTTATTAAGCAAGAATGGTGATGATTATTATGTGACAAGAGATTATGATATAGCCGGTTCTGGTCTTAATACAATTGATTATGATAAGTCAAGAACATATTATTATTTCAGTTTCAAGGATACAGCATCACTTAATACTTATGCTAAGATTATATATGATTATACAGATACTCAGTTTGAGGAATTCCTTAATAATACTTCTTATGCACAGAAATGCAGTGCTGCAGAGAAAAATGATTATATTAAGGAATCTAAGTCTTTAAGAAATGCTATTAAGAAATCTGTAGGTACATATGCCGGACTTAGTGGTTCATCAGTTGTAAGAAGTGAAAGTCTTACAGATGGAGCCAGCCTTGGTATCTTTGCTGATAATTCAAGTTTTGATTTTAAAACTGAATATTCAGACAGATCGAATAGATATAATGTGTTTAATAAGATACTTGCGCCTCTTGGGGATTCAGTAACATATACAACAACTCAGCAGGCAGAGGAATATCTTAATAGTATTGCTCATAATAATATTGCTATTGATCTTAGCAAGTACACACCTGATGATGTTTATGACAATATTATTAATAAAGATGGTTTTGCAGAAGTTACTGATGGTAAGGCATTCAGCAAACAGGTAGAAGGAAAATGGTTTATAGCTTATGCGTTATCTGAAGTATCAGCATCAAAAGGTATAGAACTTGTTATAGATAGTAATTCGTCTGAATCAAAATCAAATATTCTTAAGATAACTTCGGGCGTTGTTGTCTGCTCTGGTAATGTTCATATTAAGAGTGATTTTGATGGAATTGTTGTTTCTAATGGAATAATTACGATTGATTCAGGAGTGACAGTTTCTAATAACATATTCTCTGATTCACTTTTCAGAACATTTATTGATGACCATGAAGCAGAGCTTACAGATACTAATGGAAAAGGCAAGACAGTCCACTATAAGGATATTTTCAGATTCTGGAATCCGCATGTTGAATCTAAGAAGGATTCATCACTTAGTGTAAGCAATATGACTTATAAGGATATGGTTACATTCAGTCTCTGGAGAAAGTACGAAGATCCTAAGGGAACTAATGTTGAGTCTACAACGGAGGCTCCAACTAATCCGTAATAATATGGAGAGTGGCAATAAGATTATTTAATGGAGATGTGATGATGAGCAGGAGAGGGAACAGACATTTTAAGAAACAATTAAATAATCAGGGATTTTCTTTATTGGAACTTCTTGTAGTAATCGCAATAATTGCAGTTGTTTCACTTCTTGTAACAGTAGGTCTTACGGTTCTTAACAAGGGAAATGCCAAGAAAGCTAATAAGAATCTTTATTCAAGTCTGAGTGAATTAAAGACAAGTACTATGGCTAAGAATGGCAACTGGTACATGGAGATTGGTAAAGATGGTGATTCTTATGTATTTACTACATATAAGGATACAGGAAGTCCATTAGAAACATACAAATGTAGTGCTTCAAGGATTTCTATTGTATATGAAGCTGGTACTTCGTCGTATAATGTTGATGATTATACAATTATGGTTAAGTTCAGTAAAGCAGATGGTTCATGTGACAGTGTGACAGCTACTAAGTCAGGAATGGATCCAATTGAACTTAAGAATACAGCAACTTCAGGAACATTTAAGGTTACATCATCTGGTGTTGATTATCAATCTAAGCTATGGTATAAGACCGGAAAAGTTACGACATCGAACTAGTTTATTAATATGGAGTGGAGTTATGAAGAAGGATAACAAGGGATTCTCATTAGTGGAACTGCTTATAGCGATAGCAATATCAAGTATTGTTCTTATGGCACTTGTAATGCTTATTACGCAGGCGGTCAGAAGTTACACGAAGCAGACAGCTCTGGCACAGATACAGAGTGATGCGGATATAAGTCTTAATCAGATGTCAAAGAATATTCTTGAGGCAACAGAGATAAAGATTGAAAAGCTGAATGGGGATGTAACAATATATACTAATAAGGTTATTGAGAAAAAGAATAGTACTGAGGTAGGCATTGAATGGGGATACTATTATGAAAGTGCAACACAGCAGCTATGGTATATCAATTCAGATAAGTCAGAAATGAGTCTTGTATGTGATAATGTTACATCATTTGATGTAAGAATATCAAAGGATAGTATAGAGCTTGATACAGCAACAATTAAGTCAATTGACAGGAATCCGCAGATTGTTATTTCGTTAGGCTTACAGAGGATGAATGAAAAGAGAATTGTCTCAAGAACATTTTCAACAAGAAACCAGCTTAATGATAATATAACACTTGGCAAGTCTATCACATCGGTTGAAGGAGATAAGGACGATGTTGTTAATACACTTAAGGTTGGCAACACGTTATCAGCGGCACAGATAATTGATTATTTTACAGATAATTAAGTAAACGGGAGGTAATCTTTATGAAGTCAAAGTTCAAGGGGAATGGTAAAAACAGAATATTGGCAGCGATTGCTTCTGCAGTTATGTTTTGTCTTGTTGTGCTTCTGATAATTGTGACACGTAAGACCGATGCGGTGGCAGATGCTTCGGTTATTATTAATGGCAAGGAATATTCACAGGATAATAAGATGAAGATTCTGGAGATTGTTTCTGAAGATTATTATGATGAGTTAGGACCGATTATAGGTAATTCATCTGGTAGTGTCAAGTGGGATGATATTGTAGCAAAGGCTACTGATAAAAAGGTAGCATCTAATAGTGATGTACAGAAGAATATGGATGTGTATCTTCAGTATGTTAATGGTATTCTTTTAAACGGAACTAATTATAATTTATGCCTTGAGTATAAAAGTGGCAACTCATACAATTATTACACTACTTCTAATGATGCAATACAGAAGGTTGGCACTTTAGATGTTGATAATATAAAACTTATTTTCTGTAAAAAAGATGGTAATAGCTATATACCTATGACAACAAAAAACGGTTCTAAGTTAAGAGATGCATTTTCTTTCTTTGTATTTGGTGACAAAGGAATGGAAGGATTTGTTGATCTTGTAATCAAGAAACCGTCAGAAGTTACAACCAAGGATATAGATGATGCAACTATTGTATATTTTTCATGTAAAATACACAATGCAGGAATATTATCTGCATATAATTATCTGAATGGAACTAATGTATCTTCTACAGAGAAAAAATGGACATTGGGAGACAATGACTTATCAGCGGAAACAGCACTTTACTTATATATGTTGAATGCTACTAAAGGAAAAGCCATAATGTATAATTCTGCCGATAAAGGTCTTGGAAGTGATAATAAGTATTCTAATATTGCAAGAATATGTCTTACTATGTCTGGTATTGACAGAGATCAGTTTGTTACAGATTTTGCCCATACCAAAGAAGGCATAAGCGGAGGTGTTACAGGTAAATATTATAGTGGAAATGTAGGATATATTAATATTGATGACGAAAATGGCAAGAAGGTAATTAATTATTACCTTGAATCTGGAGAAAAAAGAAGCTTTGAAGATGCCGGTGGCTCAGGACCATTTGCTTACTGGAGAAGTTATCAGATGATTTTTGAACCGGAAAATTTTAAAAACAATAAGTCAGATTGGGTTACTACATTTCCTATATATAATGCAACGGAAACAAACAGACAGAAGTATATAGATAAGTATGTATGGGAATTCAATTCGGATAATGCTATTACATCAGAACTCATGTCAAGTAATGTGTATCCAAGTAATGCCCAAGAAAGTGATATTAAGTATGGTACAACATATGACGAAGCTAAGACATTTACTAAGGACAATAAGACTATAGATGCTGAACTTACCGGAGCAAAGATAATTCAGTATATTATTGGTGCATATAAGAGAACACCTAGTGAATCTGTCAATGTACTTGAAATTGAGCCTATTGGTGTATATGGCTATAATACTGATGGCGGTAAGGATATTATTAAGACATGGTATGGCTTGCCAAAGACATCAAGTGTAACGGTTAATGTTACAAGTATGTCAATAAATGCATTTGCAGGACTTAATGAAGATATTCTTTCAAAGTATGATCTTGTTATTATTGGTGATAGAGGTTCTGCGCAGACAGTTGGCAAAGTATTTGGTTCTCATATGTATAATACTGATAGAACATTTACAGAATCATCAAAGACATATAATCTGAATGCTAATGACCTGACTGAGAAAGCGTTTAATAAACTTTTTGAATTTGCACAGAAGGGTATGCCGATAGCACTTGATAAGAATGTATATTATGGCAATAAGTCAGTTGTAGACAGTAACACTAACATGTATAAGATGAGAAAATCTAATCTTGCAATGCAGCTTACAAAGACAGGATCATCTAATATTGTATGGGTAGATAATGATGAGATATCAGATACATTAAATTATATCTATAAACCGACAAGCAACATTTCACCTAACATGCAAGAGTATGATGGAACTGAGGCAAGTGTTAATGAAAGAGATTTTGACAAGAGCCTGTTAGTTACATTTTCAGGAAATGTAACTGTTCCGGTAAGGGATGGTTCATATAAAGTTAAGATATACATTGACAGAAACTGTGACAGTATGTTTTCAGAAGATCATACAACAGATGATACTGAGTTATTCTATTGTGAAAGTGATGGTACGGGGATACAGTGGACTAATGGAGGTTTTAGTACAACATTGTCTCTGCCAAGTGGACTTACCGGTTATGTTGGCTGGAAGGTTGAGATAACTGATACAGATACAGGATTAAGAACTTATACTTCTGGTGCATTTGCATTGAAGAATAAGGAGAGAACAATAAATGTTTTACAGATTAAGAGTAATTCACAGGAGTCACATCTTAATCTTGCTCCTGGAAGCAAGTTTGATGAAAAATTCAAGTCAGAAGCTGGGATTACAGGGTTTAATCTGAAGGTTAAAGAAATGACCAAAACAGTTTTTTCAGAAGAATTAAAGAAGAATCCTAAGCTTCTTGATGATTATTCTATGATTGTTATGGGATTTGCTGATAACTATGGTAATGATAATGATTTATCTGCCGATGCAATTGATGCTATAAAAACTTATATTGATGATGGAAAATCTGTACTGATGACACATGACTGTATGTCTTATAGGGAGAATGGTACAGGCAAAAAAGCAGCTGGTTCATATGAGAAACTTAATTATGCTACCCAGCAGTTGAAACCTTTGATTGGAATGAAGGGTGGATATAGTTTAACAGATACTCTTATATATAAATTATCGGGTGTAGGACCATTTACTGGTTCAGGTAATACAACAAATACCAGAATGACAAGCAGCCTTTCAAAGCTGAATACTGGTGAAGTTACATCTTATCCTTATGGAATTGATTCATCAATAAGTGTTGCTCCAACGCATGCACAGTATTTTGCTCTTAATCTTGAAACACAGGTTAATGGTTCAGATCCTATTGTATGGTATACTCTTGATAATGGTGATAAGAATTATTTTTCATTATCAGGTCAGGATGCTGTTAATAATTATTATATATATTCTGCTGGTAATGTTACATATACTAGTGCAGGTCATTCTGATATGGATAAAGAAGGCACTGATGCAGAGATGGAGCTTTTTGTTAATACATTTGTAAGAGCTATTCTTGCTGGTAACAGTGCACCACAGGTTTCATATACGGATGCTGTTTATGATGACACACAGAAGGCATATAGTAGTTATATTAAGTATAATTACACAAAGTTCGCTGACAGGCAGCTTAACTTTAATTTCATGATATCAGATGCCGACCTTATTGATGGCAGAGGTATTATTAATGAGGCTTTCATGTATGTGTATAATGAAGAGGCGCGTACTGAAGAGTCACAGAAGAACGGTAAGTTTGATTCGTCTAAGGACAAGAGACTTGGCTATATCAGTATAGATGGTTCTGGAAATGTTTCACTTACGTCGATGCCTGTATCGTCAGGTTCATCTAAGGTTAAATCTGGTGTGGAATATACGGTTGATAATTTCTGGAGTCTGTCAGGGGCAGATGATGCATCATTGAGACAGAAGCTTTCGGATGGAACTCTTAAGATAGGTATTCAGGCAACTGATGGTCACAATGGAGTTGGTTATGCAATACTTAATCTTCAGGTAAAAGATTTGTTTAATATGGATTAATTTAATATCAGTATGGATTAAACTCCGGTGGATGAACTCTCATATAGAGAGGCTCTGCCGGAGTTTTTTGTTAGGAATCATACAGGAGAGATATTCTATATAAAATATAATGATATATATATTGACATTGATTATACATAATGATAATATATTAATACATTATATACGCAGTGCGTATATCAATAATGGGATAAGCAGGGAGAGAAGGTATGGCAGGGAACAGAGAGTATAAAAGTGATGTATTCAGTATGTTGATGCAGGATAAGAGAAGGGCACTGGAGTTATATAATGCTATTAATAATACAGAATATGACAATCCGGATGATGTTGAGATGGTGACACTGGATGGCGGAATATGATTATCTGTAAGGAATGATGCATCATTTGTGGTTGGAGACAGCTTGAGTATTTACGAACACCAGTCAACGGTATGTCCGAATATGGCGTTAAGGAGTCTTATATATTTTGTTGCAGTAATTAAGGAACGCATTAGCGGGAGACATAACGGGAGTTAAGATAATGATAAGAATTGAACTATGGCCAAAGACGGCAGAAATTTATATGGAAAGAGTCTGGTAAAGATTCCGACACCTAAGTTTGTGGTGTTCTATAATGGAGCACAGAAGCAGCCAGAGAAGATGACGCAGTACTTATCGGATTCTTTCGAACAGAAGACAGATGATCCGGAACTTGAATTAAAATGTAAAGTTTATAATATCAATTATGGAAAGAATCGTGCTATAATGGAAAAGTGCAGATGGCTGGATGAGTATATGATGTTCGTCGATAAGGTCAGGGAATATCATAGAAGTAAAGATGAAGACGATCTTGAAGCTGATATTAATAAAGCCATAGACTACTGCATAGAAAATGATGTTCTGAAAGAATTTCTTTTGGAGCGCAGGGGAGAGGTGACAAAGGTTATGGCACTTGATTATACATTTGATAAACAGTTAGAGATGGAGAGAGTAGATGCTTGGAAAGAAGGAAGAGTGGCAATGAGTAAGCTGATGAATAAGCTGCTAGATGATGGAAATATAGAAGAAGCAAGGCGTGTAACAGAGGATGCCGAATATTGTGAAAGACTTATGAAAGAATATGGAATAATATAATCTAAGCTGAATAATAAGTAACATGAACCAACCAGATTATCAATATAACACATGAGGTCTGGTTGGGATTTTTATACAATGAATATATATTGATAATTGTTTTAAGATACTATAATCTTAAAAGCTACACGAATATATATTTAAGTATTGATAGCGAAAGGAGGCGGTATTTATTGTACAGTAGTGTATTGAGTGGGGTATTATATGGATTGAAGGCAGAGATTGTACGGGTTGAGGTTGATGTTGGCAATGGTATTCCAAGTTTTGAGATGAGTGGTTTTCTTAGCAATGAGGTTAAAGAAGCGAGAGAAAGAGTAAGGGTTGCTATCCGTAATTCTGGGTATGAGCTTCCTCCACAGCGCATTGTGGTAAATATATCTCCTGCAGATATCAGAAAATGTGGCACAGGTTTTGATTTGCCAATAGCACTGGCTATATTATCAGCAAATGGTTACATAGATGAAGTTAATGTTGATAATATGATTATACTTGGTGAGTTGAGCCTTGATGGAAGCATTAATGGTGTAAGCGGGGTACTGCCATGTGTATGTGAAGCAAAGAAATCCGGAATAAGTAAGGCACTTATACCAGTGTCTAATTATAATGAAGGCAGAATTGTGGAGAAAGTGAATATCATTCCGACTAACAGTCTGAAAATGGCGGTGCAATATATCAATAATGGTATAATTGAGAACCAGAGACAGGATAATCCAGAACAATGCCGTACAACAGATAAACAAGAAATTAATTATGCAGATATATGTGGACAGGAGGCTGCAAAGAGGGCGACTATGATTGCTGTTGCCGGGATGCATAATATCATGTATATCGGGCCGCCGGGAAGCGGAAAAACTATGATGGCAAAACGTATTCCATCTATCATGCCTGATATGACATTTGATGAAAAATTAGCTGTTACCAATATATATAGTGTTGCAGGACAATTAGGAGAGTATGGCGGGCTGGTTGAAGACAGACCATTCAGGGCACCATATCACAATGTAACTAAGAGTTCATTCTTTGGTGGAGGCATGTTTCCAAGACCAGGAGAGATAACTCTTGCGGGTAAAGGTGTATTATTTCTTGATGAGATGACGGAGTTTAAGCCAGAAATATTAGAAGGATTAAGGCAGCCTCTTGAAGATAAGGATATAACAATTGTCAGAATGGGCAGGACATATACATATCCGGCAGATTTTATGCTTGTTGGAGCGATGAACCCGTGCAAATGCGGTTATTATCCGGATAGGAGCAGATGCAATTGCTCAGAACAGGATATTAAAAGATATATTGGGAAAATAAGTATGCCACTATGGGATAGATTTGATATGTGTATCAAGACAGATGAAATAGGATACGAACAGATAAGGTGCAGCAGTGATAATGGTAATGTGCCAGATTCAGAAAGCATGAAACAAGCTGTAATGCGTGCAAGATTTGCCCAGCTTAAGCGGTTTAATGGGATGAATATAAAGTATAATTCACAGATGAGTACAGGAGATATGAAGAGATTTTGCAGACTTGGAGAAGAGGAAGAAAAATTAATAAAAAGGATATTTGCAAAGAAGCGTCTGACTGCAAGAGGATATTCAAAGATATTGAAGACTGCAAGAACCATCGCAGATATAGATGGTAATGTTAATATAACAACAGCTAACATAAGCGAGGCGTTCTATTATCGTGGAATACCAGAGGTGACAATACATTAAAGAAGCAATACACTAAGCAGGAGGTTTATCTTGAAAGATGATTATTATTGGTTTTGGATTAATAATATTACAGGAATAGCTAACATTAAGCTGAGATATTTATTTAAGGTATTCGATACACCAGAGGATATATATAAAGCATCAGATAAGATGTTTGAAGGTGTCATGGGAATAAAACCTGATGATATATATTCTATAAAGGAATCTAGAAAAAGTGAGTATATATATAGGGAATATTCTGAACTGGATAAGAAGAATATTAAATTCACATATCCGGGTAAATATAATTATCCTGAAAGATTGATGAATATATACGATTATCCTTATATAATTTATTATAAAGGAAGTCTGCCACAGTCGGACGTTCCGTCAGTAGCAATTGTCGGGGCAAGGAACTGTACAGAATATGGGAGGTCAGTAGCAGGAAGATTTGCAGAAGATTTTGTAGACATGGGAATTCAGGTTATAAGTGGAATGGCACTTGGGATAGATGCGGCGGCACAGAAAGGTGCTGTTAGAAAAGGCGGTTATAGTATGGCTGTTCTTGGATGCGGGGTTGATATATGCTATCCTAGAACTAATATCGAATTATACACACAACTTGAGAGCAATGGTGGGATTATTTCAGAATATTCACCGGGGACACCGCCTAAAGCAGGTCTGTTTCCTATGAGAAACAGAATTATTAGTGCAATGTCAGATGCACTTATTGTAGTGGAGGCAAAGCAAAAGAGCGGCTCACTCATAACGGCAGATCAGGCACTTGATCAGAATCGTGATGTTTATGTCGTTCCGGGAAGAATTGGGGATACTCTGTCAGAGGGGTGCCTTAAACTTTTGAAAGAAGGAGCACAGCTGATTACATCATCTAAGGATATATATGCAACAGAATCCATTAACAGATATATTAATTGTAGCAAAAAAGATGATAATTGTAGGAATAGTTTGAATAATAATGGTATATTTGAAGAGAAATTTAAAAAATCAGGACTTGCAAGCCCTAAGAATATGGTGTATAGTCAAATCAATTTGTTTCCAGTAAGTCTGGAGATGATAGTTAATAATTCTGGATTGAATCTTGTAGAGGCGGAGGGGATTCTGCTTGAATTGGAGTTAGATGGACTTATAGAAGAGGTTTCTAAGAATTATTATATAAGGAAGCATATTTGATATGGAGGGTTATTAATGCATAAGTATTTGGTTATAGTGGAGTCACCTGCCAAGGTAAAGACTATCAGTAAATTCCTTGGGGCAAACTACAAGGTAATGGCATCACAGGGACATGTAAGAGATCTTCCTAAAAGCCAGATGGGTGTAGATGTTGAACATGATTATGAACCTAAGTATATAACAATCAGAGGGAAAGGAGATATTCTTGCTGCTTTAAGAAAAGAAGCGAAGAAAGCAGATAAAGTATATCTCGCAACCGATCCCGACCGCGAGGGAGAGGCTATTTCATGGCATCTGGCAGCGGCACTTAAGTTAGAAGACAAGGATATATACAGAATAACATTTAATGAGATTACCAAGAATGCTGTTAAGGCATCGCTTAAGGAAGCAAGAAAGATTGATATGAATCTTGTAGATGCACAGCAGGCAAGAAGAGTTCTTGACAGAGTGGTTGGGTATGGAATCAGTCCACTTTTATGGGCTAAGATTAAGAGAGGACTTAGCGCCGGAAGAGTACAGTCAGTTGCATTAAGAATGATATGTGACAGAGAGAATGAGATTGATGCATTTATTCCAGAAGAATACTGGACTATGGAGGCTTCTCTTAATATAAAGGGAGAAAAGAAACCACTTGTTGCAAAGTTTTATGGGGACAGAAACGGAAAAATTGATATTAAGAATGCAGCACAGATGCAGAAGATTCTTGATGAAGTTAAAAACTCTGGTTTCAGTATAGAAAGTGTTAAGAAAAGTGAGAAGATTAAGAAATCTCCACTTCCGTTTACTACAAGTACACTCCAGCAGGAAGCTGCCAAGACACTTAATATGTCTACAAAGAGAACTATGAACATAGCACAGCAGCTTTATGAAGGTGTTGATATTAAGGGCAGAGGAACAGTAGGTCTTATAACATATTTAAGAACAGATTCTACAAGAGTTGCAGATGAGGCAAAAGTTGCTTCAAAAGATTATATCAGTGAGAATTATGGGGAAAAGTATCTTCCACAAAGTTCTAATGCCAAGAAGGATGATAAGAAGATTCAGGATGCACATGAAGCAATCAGACCAACTGATCTTTCTTTGTCACCGGCATTAGTTAAGGAATCATTGCAGAGAGATCAGTTCAGACTTTATCAGCTTATATGGAAGAGATTTGTTGCGAGTCAGATGGCACCTGCACAGTATGAGACAACTTCTGTAAGAATAGGAGCTGGTGAATATATATTTACAGTATCAGCATCAAAGATTGTTTTTGATGGATTTATGTCTGTATACAAGACTGATGATGATAATGAAGAAACTAATACACTTGCTAAAGGACTTGACGAGAATTCAGTCCTTACACTTGATGATGTGAATGGTACACAGCATTTTACACAGCCACCTGCACATTTTACAGAGGCATCACTTGTAAAAGCACTCGAAGAACAGGGAATAGGACGTCCAAGTACTTATGCTCCTACAATATCAACAATAATTGCAAGACATTATGTAATTAAAGAAAATAAAAATCTTTATATATCAGAGCTTGGCAATGCTGTTAATAATATTATGATGACAGCTTTTCCTACTATTGTTGATGTTAAGTTTACAGCTAATATGGAGTCTCTTCTTGATGGTGTTGCTGAGGGAACCGTGGAATGGAAGGAAATTATAAGAAACTTCTATCCGGATCTTAAAGTTGCGATTGATGAGGCAGAAAAAGAACTTGAACATGTTAAGATAGAGGATGAGGTTACTGATGTTATATGTGACAAATGCGGCAGAAATATGGTTATTAAGTATGGTCCTCATGGTAAGTTCTTAGGTTGTCCGGGATTTCCTGAGTGTCATAATACCAAGCCTTATCTTGAAAAAATAGGTGTTGCATGTCCAAAATGTGGAAAAGATGTTATATTAAAGAAGACTAAGAAGGGCAGAATGTTTTATGGTTGCGAAGGATATCCAGAGTGCGATTTTGTGTCATGGCAGAAGCCTTCAGATAAGAAATGTCCTAAGTGTGGCGGATACATGATTGAGAAGGGCAGTAAACTTGTATGTGCTGATGAAACCTGCGGATATGTCGAATCAAAGAATGATAAAGAGCAGTAGCTGATATATGTGAATTGCTTTTTAAAAGAAGGATGGGGGATTTACAATGAGTGTTCAGCTTCTCGACAAAACGAGGAAAATTAATAAGCTGCTTCACAATAATCATTCTCACAGAGTGGAATTTAATGATATCTGTGAGGTGCTTAGTGGAATATTAGAGTCGAACATTCTGGTTATAAGCCAGAAGGGTAAGATACTAGGAGCGGCTTCATACAGCGGAATTGACAAAATAGGTGAGCTTATAACAGCTGATACAGGCGGATTTGTTGATAATATGCTTAATGAAAGATTGTTGGGAGTGTTATCAACTAAAGAAAATGTTAATCTGCTTACATTGGGCTTTTCAGGTGGAAGTGAACGTAAGTTTAAGGCTTTAATAGCTCCTGTTGACATAGCTGGGGAAAGACTTGGAACATTATTTATCTATAAATGTGTTGCTGATTATGATATAGATGATATTATTCTATGTGAGTATGGTGCAACAGTTGTAGGATTAGAGATGATGAGTTCTGTTAATAATGAGAATGCAGAAGATGAGAGAAAGAAAAAGATTGTTAAGTCAGCAATAAAGACATTATCGGCATCAGAACTACAGGCCGTCAAAGCGGTATTTGCACATATGGATGGAATGGATGGCATTCTGGTTGCAAGCCGAATAGCGGATGATACAGGAATTACAAGATCTGTAATTGTTAATGCACTTAAGAAGTTTGACAGTGCTGGTGTTATATCAACAAAATCTTCTGGAATGAAAGGAACAAAGATAAAAGTTCTTAATGAAGTTGTATATGATGAATTAAAAAAACTTGAAGATTGAGAGTATACATTGTATAATTGATAGAGCTTAAAGGATTGAGCTTGAGATGATGGGATGGATCCAATGTCTGATTGGGTTCATCTTTTTGTATAAGTATACATATTGATACATGATAATCCAATGAAATGTGGCAAAATATGAAAAAAATCTTGTTTTTTTTATATTATAATTTATAATGTATGTAGTGTTTTTATGTTTTCGTAGTAGGCATATTTTGTGCTTATTGAATAAGAAAGGAAATAAATATGAGTACAGGCGCTTTTGGATATGTTAATTTGTTAAAGTCAGCGGCAGATGCGAGCTGGACAAGAGAGGAAGTTCTTACTAACAATATAGCTAATGTTGATACACCTAATTATAAAAGGCAGGATGTTGAATTTAGTTCGTATCTTGCCAATGCACTCCAGCGTTCAGGAAAGAATTCAGCATCTCTTACACAGAGAGTTAATAATGTTAATTATAATGATCTGGCTATAAGGACTTACACTGATAACAGCACATTATCGTATAGAACTGATGGCAATAATGTAGATCTTTCAACAGAGAATGTTGAACTTGCTTCAGAACAGATTAACTATAATGCTCTTATTGACAGTATGAATAATGAGTTTTCAAGATTTAAGGCAGTGCTTAAATAATATATAATGTGATTGATATATGGAAGGAGAACAGGACTATGTCTATGTTTACGGCATTTAATATTAGCGCATCCGGAATGACAGCCCAGCAGTTAAGAACGGATGTTATATCAGAGAATATAGCTAATGCAGACACAACAAGAACGAGTGATGGAACTCCCTATGTAAGAAAAGCGGTTGTGTTTACCGAAAAGACAATGACTGGTACAGCACTTGGAAAGTCTGCGTATGGTTCATATGGTACAGGAGCATATTCAACATTTTCAGATGCATTAAGACTTGCCAATGGTGGTGTTGTTGGAAGCGGCGTTAAGGTGACATCTGTATATGAGGATACATCAACAGATATGGAAAGGGTATATGATCCTTCACATCCGGATGCTGATGAGAATGGATATGTTACATATCCTAATGTGAATGTGGTTCAGGAGATGACAGATCTTATAGATGCATCACGTTCATATGAAGCTAATATATCAGCATTTAATGCCAGTAAATCTATGGCAAGCAAGGGACTTTCAATAGGTTCTGCTACATAACATATGTGGATAACTGGTTTAATTCATATGATTAATACTATATTTGAACAAAAAGAGGAGATTTAACATGGATCTTACTAGTGCAATAGGAAGCCTTGGCGGTGATTATGTCAATAAGGTTACATCGGCAATGAAAGATAATGCATCACTTAGTACATCTAAAAGCAAAGATTCAGATACAACATTTGATGCTATATATGACTCAGTGGCAGGGTTGCTGAACAGTACCAACTCATATGTGCAGAAAGCACAGCAGGCAGAGATAGATTATGCTCTTGGCAATATGACTAATACTCATGAGCTTGGAGTTTATCAGCAGGAGGCTAATATTGCTCTGCAGTATACAGTAGCAATAAGGGATAAGGCATTGGAGGCCTATAACTCTATTATGAATATGTCAATGTAATTAGGGGTTTTATATGGATAAATTAAAACAGATTCCAGCCAGATTTCTTGAAATATGGAAAAGCTGGTCCAGAAATCAGAAGATAATAATTGTGAGTGCTGTAGCTGTATTTATTGCGGCGGTTGTTGTTATTGCAGTTGTGTTATCAAGACCAACATATCAGGAACTTACAAGATGTGAAGATTATAATGAGATGAATACAGTTACTTCACTGCTTACAGATAATGGGTATACATATCAAATTGATAATATGGCAGTTAAGGTAAAGGAACAGGATCTTACTAATGCTAAGATGCTTATTGCTTCTAATGATATTAAACCTTCGGGATATTCATTAGATGATGCTCTTAATAGCAGTCTTACAACAACAGAGTCTGATAAGAATAAGAAGTATGCCAAATATCTTGAAACTAAGTTTGAAAATGATATTACTTCTTTAGACGGAATCAAATCTGCATCTGTTACAGTACATTTGTCAGATGATACGAATTCATTCTATTCTACAAAGAAAGATACAACTGTAGCCGTTACGATTGATACTAATAAGACAGTTGGAGAAGACACAGCGGAAAGTATAGCAGTTCTTCTTGCAACAGCAGTAGGAAGCAGCAATACTAATGGTATTACAATTATTGATACATCAGGAAAGACATTGTTTAATGGAGCTGATAATTCGGGTTCAGTTTCTAATATTGCTTATTCAAGCAAGTTAAAGTATAAGTCACAGATTGAATCAACGGTAGCAGCAAGTGTTAAGAATACAGCACTTTCAACATCACTGTTTAATGATGCAACAGTTGCTATTAATCTTGATCTTGACTGGGATACTGTGAATAAGATTGCTACTGAGTATACAGCACAGGAAGGCAGAGAAGAAGGTCTGTATGATACTTCTTATGAACTTGAATCGAATGGAACAAATGGTGCAGGTGGAACACCAGGAACTACGAGTAATGGAGAAACAGGAACAACCTACGATCTTACAGATGGTACATCAAGTTCATCAACATATACTGTAAAACAGTATCAGTATCTTCCTAACCAGCTTGTTACTACAACTAATAGTGATCCTGGAAAGATAGTATATGGTACTTCTACAATGGCTGTAACGCTTATAAAGAATGTTATTTATAATGAAGAAGATTGTAAGAATCTTGGATATCTTGATAATATGACATGGGATGAATTCAAGGCTCAGAACGCAAATCCTGTTCAGGTTAATGTTGATAATGACTGGATGAATATGTTTTCAAGTGCTACAGGAATCTCAACTAATAACATTACTGTTTTAGCATATAATGTACCTTATTTCTATGATGCACCGAAGACTAGCGTATTAAGCCGTGCTTCATTCTGGATTCAGATTGGACTGGCTGTTGCTATACTTGGTATTCTTGTGTTTATAGTTTTGAGAAGCGCAAGACCACTTACAGTAGAAGAGAAGGAACCGGAACTTTCTGTAGAAGAAATGCTTGCTTCAACTAAAGAAAACCAGCCTTCTGTTGATGATATTGATCTTCAGGAGAAGTCGGAGACGAGAAAAGCTATTGAGAAGTTTGTTGATGAGAATCCTGAAGCAGTTGCATTACTGCTTAGAAACTGGCTTAATGATGACTGGTGATTATTATGATGGATAGGACCTGAAAGGTCAATTGATTACATATGATTGGAGATGGAAACATATGCCAAAGACATCAGCTAATGCTGAAAGAGGAATGGATGGTGTAGAAAAGGCTGCTATATTGCTTATTGCACTTGGACCAGAGAAATCAGCACAGATTTTTAAACATTTGAAAGAAGAAGAAATAGAACAGCTGACACTTGAGATTGCAAACACAAGCAGTGTCTCACCTCAGACAAAAGAACAGGTGCTTAATGAGTTCTATGAGGTATGTCTTGCACAGCAGTATATTGCTGAGGGTGGTATCACATATGCCAAAGAGCTTCTTGAAAAAGCACTTGGAGAAGATAAGGCAAGAGATGTTATTGGAAAGCTTACAGCGAGTCTGCAGGTTCGTCCATTTGAGTTTATCAGAAAAACAGATTCTACACAGCTTCTTAACTTTATACAGGATGAGCATCCTCAGACTATAGCCCTGATTCTTTCATATCTTCCTGCAGCACAGGCTTCGAGTGTTGTTTCAGCACTGCCACCTGAAAAACAGGCGGATGTAGCCAAGAGAATTGCCATGATGGACAGAACATCGCCTGATGTTATCAAGCAGGTTGAGAAGGTACTTGAAAGGAAGCTTGCCTCACTTGTTAATCAGGATTACACAATTGTTGGTGGTGTTGATGCCATTGTTGAAATTCTTAATTCTGTTGACAGAGGAACAGAGAAGCATATTATGGAAACTCTTGAGGTTGAAGAGCCAGAGCTTGCTGATGAAATCCGTAAGAAGATGTTCGTATTTGAAGATATTCTTTCTCTTGATAACAGAGCTATTCAGAGAGTACTCAGGGATGTTGATAATCATGATCTTGCTCTTGCACTTAAGGGGGCTACAGAGGAAGTTCAGAATGTTATTCTTAATAACCTTTCAACACGTCTTGCTTCTATGATTAAGGAAGATATGGAATATATGGGACCTGTACGTATGAAAGATGTTGAAGATGCTCAGCAGAAGATTGTTAATATTATCAGAAAGCTTGAAGATTCAGCAGAGATTGTAATATCACGTGGTGGAGGTGACGAGATAATTGTCTAATCTGTTAAAACGTGTATACACGGTGAATAAGGACGAAAGAGTAATTGATTATAATGATCTGATTAAGAAAAAGCTAGAGGCAATCATGGAGTCTAAACATGCAGCAGTTGATACAGATGGATTTGTTAGCGGACTCAATGCGGACGTTGTTGAAGAACTTATATCAGATGATAGTTCGGAAGAACTAATACAGGATAGCGGAGCTGATTCTGACCAGTCTGCGGCTGCATTGGAAAATGCTAATGCTGAAGCAGCAAGAATTATAGAAGATGCCAGACTTCAGGCTGAACAGATTGTTTCAGAAGCAAATAGAAATGCTGATACTGCATTTGAAGAAGCCAAACAGAATGGCTATTATGAAGGCTGTTCTAAGGCAGATGCGGAAATTGAAAAGAAGCAGCAGGAGCTTGAGACGGAGTACAATAAGAAAAAATCAGAACTTGAAAATGAATATAACGAGCTAAAGGACTCTATAGAACCTGAACTTGTGGAAGTTATTACAGATGTATTCAGAAAAGTCACAGGTGTTGTAACGGAGGATAATCATGATATTATCCTGCATCTCATTAACGATGTCATGCATAACGCAGATGCAAGCAGAGATTTTGTTATAAAAGTATCGCCTGATGATTATAGTTTTCTTATTAATAATCAGGGCAAGATATATTGTGCAATGTCAAGAGAGGTCAATATAGATATTGTGGAAGATGTTACGCTTGAACGGAATCAGTGCATGATAGAGACGAATACAGGTATATTTAACTGTAGCCTTGATATTGAACTTAATAAGCTTATTAATAATATTAAACTTTTAAGCTGCACAGGCTGATGTTACAAGTATGATCAGAACTAATTTTATTGTTAAGGAGGATGATATGTCATCAATTAATAAAAACAAATATTTATCGCTGACAGAAAAATCCTTCTATAAGAAACTTGGGAAAGTGACTAAGATTGTTGGTCTTACTATTGAATCGGTAGGACCGGATGCCAAGCTTAATGATTTGTGCAGAATTTATTCTGCGGATAACAGTCAGGAATTATATGCAGAGGTAGTTGGATTTAATGATTCAAATGTGCTTCTTATGCCATATGATGTTGTGGATGGGATAGGTCCGGGAAGTGTTGTTGAGAATATGGAACGACCTTTGTCGGTAAAGGTTGGTGATGGCATACTAGGACATACACTTGATGGACTTGGGAATCCTACGGATGGTTCTGAATTAGAATATACAGATGAATATCCGGTTGAGGCAGCACCGCCAGATCCTATGGACAGGGAGATAATAAGCAAGGTGCTTCCTCTTGGCGTAAAGGCTGTAGACGGATTACTTACTGTTGGCAAGGGACAGCGAATAGGCATATTTGCCGGAAGTGGCGTAGGAAAAAGTACACTTCTTGGTATGTTTGCAAGAAATACTAAAGCCGATATTAATGTTATTGCTCTTATAGGAGAGCGAGGCAGGGAAGTAAGAGAATTCGTTGAGCGGGATTTAGGCCCGGAAGGTATGGCACGAAGTGTCCTTGTTGTTGCAACATCGGATAAGCCTGCTCTCATACGAAATAAGGCTGCGAAGACTGCAACAGCAATAGCAGAATATTTCAGGGATCAGGGCAAGGATGTGCTTCTTATGATGGATTCACTCACACGTTTTTCTATGGCACAGCGGGAGATTGGACTTGCGTCAGGTGAACCGCCAGTGACAAGAGGCTATCCACCGAGTGTATACAGTGAAATGCCAAAGCTTCTTGAGAGGGCGGGGATGTCGGACAAAGGTTCTATTACAGGGCTGTATACTGTTTTGGTTGATGGTGATGATTTTAATGAACCTATAACAGATACTGCACGAAGTATTCTTGATGGACATATTGTGTTGTCAAGAAAGTTAGGACAGAAAAATCATTATCCTGCAATTGATGTTTTACAGAGCATATCAAGATGTATGAGTCAGATTGTAGACAAGAAGCATAAACAGATGGCTGGCAGAATGAAAAATGTAATGGCGACTTATAATGAAGCAGAAGATCTTATTAATATTGGTGCGTATAAGAGCGGCTCTAACCGTAATATTGATTATGCTATATATAAGATTGATGCAGTTAATAAGTTCCTTATGCAGCAGACGGATGAAAAGTTTGATTTTGAAGATGAAGTCACACAACTGTCAGATATATTTGCGGATTATGAAGCATTTGAAAATGGCTCACTTCAGTTAAAGAAATAGTGGAGGCATGAATGGCAAAATTTTTATACAGCATGCAGAATGTTCTTGATATTAAAGAACGCCTGGAAACACAGGCTAAAACTGAATATGCTGAGATGAATAACAGGCTTTTCATTGAAGAGGAAACTATGAAAAGACTCGGAAAAAGGCTTGATTCATATGAAAATCTTGCGAGAAGCTCTGCATCAGAAAGACTTGATATTATGGAAATGCGCAGATGTAATGAGGCAATTGATATTATCAAGAACCAGATGACACAGCAGGCGGTCAGAATAAGGATTGCACAGCGCAATGTTGATAATGCAATGAAGAAACTGACTGAGGCAGTGCAGGACAGGAAAATTCATGAAAAACTGAAAGAGAAAGCATTTGAACAGTTTAAACTTGATATTAATGCTCAGGAAATGAAAGAGATAGATGAAACGGTGAGCTTTAAATATAATAACAAAGATGAGTAATTGTTTTTGGGAGAAAGATTGATATGGCTAAGAAAAAAGATGTTAATATTGATGAACTTGATGATGAATCAGGAAAGAGTGGAAAGCTGGTAAGCATACTGGTTGCAATGCTTATTATTGTAATATGGCTTGTTATATTTGCACTTCTTATTAAGATGAATGTCGGCGGTATTGGAAGTAGTTTACGGCCATATCTTAAAAATGTTCCGGTAGTGAATAAGATTCTTCCAGCAGCTACAGATGAAGAGATTCAGGAAGAAACAGGGGGAAAGTACAAGAGCCTTTCTGAAGCAGTTGACAGAATTAAAGAACTTGAAGCACAGCTTGATGAGAACAATAATAATGGGAATGCATCAGCCCAGACAATTGCTGAGCTTCAGGCTGAGATTGCCAGACTCAAAGTGTTTGAAGAGAATGCACAGCATTATCAGGAACTTAAAGATAAGTTCGATACAGATGTTGTATATACAGATAATGCTCCAGATATAAGTGAATACAAATCGTGGTATGAAAGTATTGATTCAGAAAATGCAGCAAAGCTTTACGAACAGGTTGTAAAGGATTTACAGTACTCACAGCAGGTTAAGGACTGGGCAGAAACATATTCTAAGATGGATGCGAAAAATGCGGCAGCTATTCTTGAAGAGATGACTGGAGATACAGACCTTGTTTCTGATATACTTCTTTGCATGACGTCTAAACAGAGAGCAGCAATTCTTGCAGAGATGGATCCTGTATATGCTGCAAAACTTACAGTTATTATGTATCCAGCTAAAGGTTAAGTCTGTAGCACAGACTACCGATATATAATATGGATTAGGTCTATCCTGATTCTAATATGAAGAAAGGAGGAGGATAATATGGTAAGTTCAGCTGTTACAGGAATGGTTCAGCCGGTTACTAAGGTGGCAGGAAGTGTTGGAAGCCAGTCTGGTCAGGATAATTCCGGGAATGTTGATTTTGCAAGGATAATGAATAGTTCTGTAAGAAACGATGTGACTGGGAATTCATCAAAGCAGACTAATACATATTCAGCAGCTCCATCAGATTCACTTGTAAGTATGGGTGCTAATAAGTCTAACAAGAATGCAGATATTGTTACCACTAATTCAACTGTAAAAAATGTAAAAACAGATAATGAGGTTAAAGAAAACGGTAACAAAATGACTCAGGATGTGCAGAATGCAGTGTCGGACATTAAAGAAAAGATTAAGAAAACAATGAATGTATCTGATGAAGATATAGAGAGTGCTATGGAGCAGCTTGGAATTATAGCAGAGGATTTGCTTGACATGCAGAAGCTTACGGATCTTGTAGTTGCTCTTAGCGGAAACACTGATTCACTTGAGTTTTTGACAGATGCAGATTCAGTATCTATGCTCAATGATATACTGGGATATGCAAAGTCTGTGACAGATAATCTGGAAGATGTGTATAATATGGACATTGATTCAATTAAAGAAATGCTTGTTTCTGCGAAGGATGATGTTAAACAGTATGTTAAACAGTCTGTGGTGAAAGAAGATGCACAGCCAGAAGAACGGCCGGAAGCAGCATCACAGTATGAGTTAAGCAATGTAATTGCACAGAAGACTAAAGTGCAGGCTGATAATGACAATAATGCGGATGATAAGCAGCAGACTCATATGTCTGATAAAGCATCTGTGGAAAATGAAAACTTTACCGGGAATATGGCACAGAACATCCAGAATGCTTTCAGCGAGATTATTGATGAAGTTTCTAATGTTAATGAAGCTGATATTGTAAGACAGGTTGTAGAACAGATTAAGGTTACAACAGGACAGCAGCTTTCAAGTATTGAAATTATGCTTAATCCTGAGAATCTTGGAAAAGTACATATAGCTGTCACAGCAAGACAGGGAGTAATTACAGCACAGCTTACAGCACAGAATGAACAGGTAAAAGCTGCTCTTGAAAATCAGATGACAGCTTTGAAAGAACATTTTAACAATCAGGGTGTGAAGGTTGAATCTGTAGAGATTACTGTACAGAGTCATGGCTTTGAATCACAGCAGAATCTCGAAGGTAATAATTCAGAACAGGCTGGTCAGGAAAAGAAGACTCATAGAAAGCTTGATCTTAGCAGTCTTGAAGAACTGGAAGAATCTGATATGACTGATGAAGAAATCAGGGCAAAAGATGCTATTGTTAATGGCGACAGCAGTGTTGAATATTCAGCATAGAATAAGATGAGAAAGGAGATAATATATGGCTAGTACGATAGGTGCATGGTCTTATGTGAAGAATGATGGTTCATTAAGTACAAAGGACGATGTTAACAGCAACTTAAGTTCAACAGGAAAGAATAAGAGTACTACTAATAAGACAACGCTTGATGTTGAACAGTTTTTACAGCTTATGGTAGCTGAGATGCAGAACCAGGATCCGCTAGAACCTACAGATAATTCGGATTATATGGCACAGCTTGCTACATTTACACAGGTTGAAGCTACTAAAGAAATGAATGATAATACATTACAGGATATGGCATCTAACCTTGTGGGTAAGCAGGTTATAATGACTACAACACAGAACAGCAATGGTTATATAGGCGGAACTGTTGATTATTGGGAAACAATAAATGGAACTGTTTATCTTGGAATTGGTGGAAAGCTTTATGATATTGCAGATCTTGATACTGTAATGGATAAGGACTATTTTGACAAATGGAAAGGAAATGGTTCTACAACAGATACTAAGACAGAGGATACAAAACCTGGGGAGTGACCGTTATGATGAATAATATGATAGGTAATAATATTGCTTCTATCGAAAAGATGACGGACATTATAGGAAAGAAGAATTCTGATAATGTTGATAAAATGTATAATGGCAAAACATTTGCTGATATATATAATCAGAAGCGTTCGATTGAAGAGGTTATTTCCGACAGTGATATTAAATCGTCAAAAGGGTTGAAGTTCTCTAAACATGCTGGTGAAAGGCTTGAACAGAGAGATATCCGGTTATCAGACGAACAGATGACAAGGCTTGAGGAAGGAACCGAAAAAGCAATTTTGAAAGGAATCAAAGAATCGCTCGTTATAGTTGATGATCTGTCTTTTATAGTTAATACAAGAAACAGAACAGTGATTACGGCGATGGATCAGAATAACAATGAAGATAATATCTATACTAATATTGATGGAGCAGTAATTATTTAGCTGGACCGCAAGGAGGCGAATGTCCCTGAATGCCAGAAGGGACGATGCTTTATTGATGAATGCATCAGATATATGTCTTTACATATTTATGGAGGAACAAATATTATGATGAGATCAATGTATTCTGCTGTGTCAGGTCTTAAGGCACATCAGACAAGAATGGACGTTATTGGTAATAATATTGCCAATGTTAATACTGTGGCATATAAGTCACAGTCTATGACTTTTTCAGAAGTTTTTTATCAGACAACTCAGATTGCGTCAGGACCTAATGCAGAAACAGGAAAGGGAGGAACTAATGCTATGCAGATTGGTCTTGGATCATCTGTTGGTTCTATCTCCACAGCAATTTCTTCAGAAGGTGGTTCTGAGAGAACGGATAATGCATTTGACTTAAAGATTGGTGGAAGTTCTTTCTTTATAGTTAACAGTGCGGGTAATACATTCTTCACAAGAGCCGGTAATTTTAAGGTTGATGAGTCAGGTGCTCTTGTAACAACAGGTGGCGCTAATGTAATGGGCTGGCAGGTTGATGAATCTGGTAATGCAAAAAGAGACCTTGTATCAAAGCTGTATGTTAACAGTCCGGATGTTGCATATACTTCACCAGAAAGAACTTCATCTGTTACGGTAACAGGTAACCTTAATGCAGGTTCTAAGGATACAAGTACTACAACTATTAATTTTTATGACAGCCTTGGTAATTCTTATCAGGCAACAGTTAATCTTGTGTATGCAGGCGTTCAGGGAGATAATACACAGTATACAATTGAGCCTGTTTCGGTTTCAAAGAATGGTAAGCCGACAGACCTTACATTTACTGCGTCAGCACCATTATCATTTAATACACTTACAGGTCTTGCCGATGCATCAAATTCAGATATTAAGCTTACATTTTCTAATAACGGGACTGCATCAGATGCTATTGAAGGCGTTGATTTGAGAGTTATCGGTGAAAGTGAGACAAGTCCTGTACTTACGATGGATGCATCTGGAATTACAATGTTTTCAGAAAAGACTAATCTTAATTCAGAGCTTGGCATTAATGGACTTGGAAAAGGCAAGGCAGTAGGTAAGATGACATCGGTTGGTGTTGATTCATCAGGATATATTGTGGCAAGCTATAGCAATGGTGTTACTAAGAATATTGGACAGATAGCAGTTGCTTCTTTCTCCAACCCTGAAGGTCTTCAGAAAGAAGGCGATAATCTTTATTCAGCAACACTTAATTCTGGAACTTTTGATGGAATTGGTCAGGATGTTACAGAAGGTGATGGAAGTATTTCATCAGGAGTACTTGAGATGTCTAATGTGGATCTCTCTTCAGAATTTACGAATCTGATTACAACTCAGAGAGGATATCAGGCTAATTCGAGAATTATTACTGTATCAGATACATTACTTGAAGAACTTATTAATCTTAAGAGATAATTGACATGAAAAGATATTTATGGCGAATTATTACAAGTATTCCTTGCAATAATTCGCCATAAGTGTTTTAATATATATAGTTGATTTTAATAGAGGTACTATACCTTATGTGGTATCGGGAGGAATTATGATTGATGTAACACGGTTTAATGGAAAAAGCTTTGTGCTTAACGCAGAACTGATTGAAGTTATGGAGGAAACACCTGATACTGTTATAACCCTGACAACAGGACATAAATACGTTGTCAAGGAAAGCGTAGAAGAGGTATATAGCAAGGTTATTACTTATAAGAGAAATATAATTGGTAATCTGTATGCGTCTGGTACAGATACTAAGTGATAATATATATAGAATACTAGAGACTTGGAAGGGGCAATTATGGATTTAGCTACACTGTTGGGAATTATTATTGGGTTTATCATGGTCGTTATCGGAATTATAACAAGTACGACTAATCCTACACTAAAGGGAATTATGGACACATTTGTTGACATACCGTCAATCGCCGTTACTATTGGTGGTTCAATGGCTGGTATGCTCACATCTTATACATTTAAGACATTCTTAGGACATCTTAAGGGATTTGGCATTGCTATGAAAGATCCTAAGCTTGATAATGGACAGGTTATTTCTAAGATTATTGAGCTTTCTAACACAGCCAGAAAAGAAGGCCTTCTTGCACTTGAAGAAGTGGCACAGGGACTTGATGATGAGTTTATGAAGAAGGGTATTCTTCTCATTGTTGATGGTACTGAGCCGGAGCTTGTGAGAGGCATTCTTGAAACAGAACTGGTTAATCTTGATACAAGACATAAGAGTACAATTGGCTTTTTTGATAATTGGGCAGCTCTTGCTCCTGCATGGGGAATGATTGGTACTCTTCTCGGACTTGTTAATATGTTAAAGAACTTATCTGATACAGCATCTATCGGACCTAATATGGCTGTAGCACTTCTTACTACACTTTATGGTTCTTTGATTGCTAACTGGATATGTGTTCCTATATCTAATAAGCTCAAGCTTCAGAATAATGATGAATATCAGCTTAGAGAGATTATTATTGAAGGTCTTCTTTCTATTCAGGCAGGAGAGAACCCAAGAGTTATTGAAGAAAAGCTTAAGTCTTTCCTTTCACCATCTGCCAGAACAGCATTATCTGAACAAGGAGGAGGTGAAGGCTGATGGCTAAACAGCGTACAGAGAATGTACCACCAGCGGCACTTTGGAAAGATACGTTTTCAGATCTTATGAATCTTCTGCTGTGCTTTTTCGTTTTGATGTTTGCTATGTCTAATATTGATTCTCAGAAGTTTGAAGAGATTGCAGCTTCACTTTCATCAAGCTTTAGTGTACTTCCTCAAGGCGGTTCTGCACTGTCAAAGGAAGGAATTCTTGTAAGCAGTGGGGCGAGTCAGCTGAATGAATTGAGCAATTACTATAACAATATGGGCCTTAACAATGATGGCGATATGTCACAGGATGTACAGAATGCTTATGAAGAGATTGAAAAAGAAGGTCTTGAGCAGTCTGAAAATATGGCTGAGGAGATTGTTGATAAACTTACAGCCAGTGGAGTTGCAGATTATGTTGATGTTACTGCTTATAGTAAATATGTAATGCTTAATGTAAGTGGTGGAATTCTGTTTAATTCGGGAAAGTCGGAGCTTACATCAGAGGCACGCAGTCTTCTTGACAAGGTTGCTGATGCACTTATTGAATATGATGATAATGTTATTACCATAGAAGGTCACACTGATAGTGTTCCTATCAATACATCACTGTTTCCTAATAATATGATGCTTTCTCTTTACAGGGCATACAGTGTGTTTGATTTCTTTGTGTCTGAGAAAGGCTTTTCAGATCAGACAATGAGTTCATCCGGAAGAGGAGATGCAGTGCCTATTGCAACTAATGATACTCCAGAAGGAAGAGCTCAGAACAGAAGAGTTGAGATTAAGGTGTATAATTCAATTAACAGCTAAGGAGGATTACTCATGAAAAAGAGTATGCTTAATGTGATTATTTTGGCACTTGTACTTGTGAATCTGGTACTTACAGTGATTCTTACATTTTCACTTGTATCAACAAATAAGAAGACAAATTCTCTTATTAATAAAGTGGCACAGATTATTGACCTGGATGTTGCAGGCGGAGTTTCTAATAATAATTCATCTACAGGTTCAGGAATTGAAAATGTAAGTTATATTGATATTAAGAACAATGACAGCACGGATATAATTGTTTCATATGTTGATAATGGAAAAACAAGATATGCCGTACTTTCAGTATCTGTCGGACTTAATTCAAAAGCTAAGGATTATAGTACTGTATCGACTTCAGTTGATAATGGGATGAAGGTCCTTGTTAATAAGATAACCAATGAAGCTAATAAGTATACTTACAGCACAATAAGTGCTAATAAATCAACCATGGAAACAGACCTTTTAAAGGAATTCCAGGAATTATTCAAGACTGAGACGATACAAAGTGTACTGATTAATATTGTTGTCCAGTAAACATTAAAGAATATGATAAGGAGGTGAGGAAGATGGGAGAGGTACTTTCACAGAGTGAAATAGATAACCTCTTAAAAGCTTTAAGCAGTGGAGAATTAGATGTAGATGAGATGAAGAATACAGAAGAAAAGCAAGTCAAGAATTATGACTTTGCAAGACCTTCTAAGTTTTCTAAAGAACATCTAAGAACACTGGAGATAATATTTGAGCATTTTGGAAGACTGCTGAGTACCAATCTTCCGGCATATCTTAGAAAGACAGTCAATGTTGAGGTTGTTAATTCAGAAGTAGTTATTTATTCAGAATTTTCTAATGCCCTTTCTAATCCGGTTCTTTTAGGTGTTGTTGGAATGCAACCATTAAGTGGTAACATAATTATGGAGATGGCATCCAATCTGGGGTTTGCAATTGTTGACAGACTTCTTGGAGGTGCAGGTAATGCTTTGGATAAAGAGAGAGATTTTTCAGAAATTGAACTTACAATTCTGGAACGTATCTTTACAGTGTGTGTTAATCAGTTGCAGGAACCATGGGAAAATGTTGTAAAGGTTAATCCAAGACTTGAAAGAATAGAGACTAATTCGCAGTTTGCACAGATTATATCACCGAGTGAAACAATCGCAATTGTAACTATTAATATTAAGATTGGTGATGTGGAGGGACTTATGAATATATGTCTTCCATATGCAACTCTTGAACCGGTTATGGATAAGCTTAATACCAAGTATTGGTTTTCTAATATGCAGGAAAAAGATTCCAATACATATGAGGATGCTATTGAAACAGTTATTGATAAAGCAATGATACCAATAAAGGCAGTGCTTGGTACATCTAAGATTAGTGTTTCGGATTTTGTTAATCTGCAGGTTGGAGACGTAATAAAAATTGATAAAAAGGTTGACCAGGAATTAGAGGTATATGTAGGTAATATTAAGAAGTTTACAGCTTTACCTGGTTATTTTGAGAATAAATACGCAGTAAGAGTTACTAATGTAATTAGAGAGGAGAGTGAAGAATAATGGATGGAATGTTATCCCAGGACGAGATTAATGCACTTCTGAGTGGCATGAATACAGGAGGAGATGACACATCTGATTCATCAACAGCAACAACAACTATACCAGAGGATAATGCTAATGATAATACAGATGGCGGCTTTACACTTACTGAGTCAGAAAAAGATGCTGTCGGTGAGATATCTAATATTAGCATGGGAACAGCTGCTACAACACTTAGTTCTCTTCTTTCACAGAAAGTTAATATTACAACACCAAAAGTAGAAGTTGCTACATGGGATGATTTATCAAGTAAATATGACAGACCATGTGTTATGTTGCAGATTTCTTACAAAGAAGGTCTTGCAGGCAATAATGTTTTAATATTAAGAGAGAATGATGTTAAGATAATTACAGACCTTATGATGGGAGGACCAGGTAATGTTGATCCAGACGAACCATTGACAGAACTTCATCTTAGTGCAATCGGAGAGGCTATGAATCAGATGATGGGTTCAGCAGCTACATCTTTATCATCAATGTTTAATAGAAAAATTGATATCAGTCCACCAATAGCTAACTTAGTGGAGACATACAATGAATTAGATGATAACCTGCCAGGATTCCTTAAAAACCATTTTGTAATGGTGGCTTTTAAGATGCAGATTGGCGAACTTATAGATAGTGAGATTATGCAGTTATATCCTAAGGAATTTGCACAGGAACTTCTTAACATGTTTATGCCGTCAGCAGAACCTGAACAGCCACAGGTAAGTCAGGAAGATACAGCTAATCATCAGGAAGAGCAGGTGCAGCAGGCTCCGGCACAGAATATGACACAGACAATGCCACAGCAGGATGTACCGGTGCAGAATACTACAGCACAGACAGCACCACAACAGGGAATGCCGATGCAGAATATGGGAATGCCTTATGGTTATGGAATGCCGATGCAAGGTATGCCTATGCAAGGTATGCCTATGCAGGGTATGCCAATGGCAGGGTATGCACCAGCACAGGATGTTAATGTATCTCCAGCAGCATTTCAGCCATTTTCAACAGATGTCAATCCTTTGACACAGAAGGAAAATATTGAACTTATTAAGGATGTTCCACTTGAAGTAACAGTAGAACTTGGCAGAACAACAAAATCTATAAAAGATATACTTGAATTTGCTCCTGGAACAATTGTAGAACTTAATAAAATTGCAGGCGAATCTGTTGATGTTCTTGTTAATGGCAAATATGTTGCAAAGGGTGAAGTTGTTGTTATTGAAGAAAGTTTTGGTGTACGTATAACAGAGATTATCAAGTAATTGTTATGATTTTCTAAAAAATCAAAAAAAGAGTAGGAAATTGATAGTATTTGTTGTATAATACATTCGAATGATTTTTGTGAATAATTTGTTTTTGAATAGGAGAAAGTTTATGGCAAAGAATATTTTGATTTGTGATGATGCTGCATTCATGAGAATGATGATTAAGGATATTCTCACAAAGAATGGATACAATATAGCAGGTGAGGCAGAGAATGGACAGAAGGCAGTAGAAAAGTATGCTGAGTTAAAGCCAGATCTTGTGCTTATGGATATAACAATGCCTGAGATGGATGGAATTGAAGCTCTTAAGAGAATTAAGGCTGCAGATCCTTCAGCATCTGTTATTATGTGTTCTGCAATGGGACAGCAGGCTATGGTTATTGAATCTATACAGTCAGGAGCTAAGGACTTTATTGTTAAACCATTCCAGGCAGACAGAGTAATTGAAGCTGTTCAGAAGGTTGTTGGATAATAATGGTTGCATTAGCTGGGTTGAATAGTAGATGGGAAGCGTTTGCACAGTTGCTTACGCTTCTCGTTGTTTTTATATTTGTTTTGGCACTTACATATTTTGCTACAAGATGGGCTGGTAATATGCAGAAAACCAAAATGGCTGGGCGCAATATCCAGATACTTGAAACAATGAGAGTGTCTAATACTAAGTATATTCAGATTATTAAGATTGGCAGTAAATGTTTTGCAGTAGCAGTCTGCAAAGATACTATCACTTATTTGAGTGAGATTAACGAGCAGGAACTGACTTATTCGTCAGAGTCAAAGACAATCAATACTGATGGATTTAAAGCTATACTTGAAAAGTTTAAGAAAGACAAACCAGATAATTAATTAGGCAGGAACGAGAGAGTTATGTTACAGTGGATTAGAAAGCATAGAAAGGCATTAGCAGGAATATCGGTTGGGGCAGGAGCTTTTTTTGCAGCCATTTCATTTATTACATATAAGGTAATGGCTGCTGAGGAAACAACAGCATCAGGAAATAATCTTATTAATATAGGTATTTCTACGAGTGATGGTAATGATATGGCTAGTGTTTTGCAGATGCTTCTTGTACTTACAGTAATTTCACTGGCACCTTCTATTCTGATTATGCTGACATCATTTACAAGAATTGTAATTGTGTTGCATTTTACGAGGGCTGCGCTTGGAACACAGACAGTACCACCTAATCAGGTTATTATAGGTTTGTCTTTATTTTTGACCTTTTTTGTTATGTCGCCTGTTTTTACGGAAGTTTATGACAGTGCACTAAAACCACTATCCAATAATGAGATATCGGTCGAGGAAGCGTATGAAACAGGAGTAAAGCCATTGAAAAGCTTTATGTTGAAACAGACTTCTACAAAGGATCTTGATACATTTTTTAAGATTGCAGGATATGAGGAAGGCTCTGTTACATCGGAAGATGATATTTCTATGACAGTACTTGTACCATCGTTTATTATAAGTGAATTAAGAATTGCGTTTATTATAGGATTCTTAATATACATACCTTTTATTATTATTGATATGGTTGTATCGTCAACTCTTATGTCGATGGGTATGATGATGCTTCCACCAACCACCATATCTGCTCCATTTAAGATTTTACTTTTTGTAATGGCAGATGGCTGGAATCTGATAATTGGAAATCTTGTAGCAACATTTAAGTAAGGCAGGAGGTAAAGAATATGGATGCTGGACAGGTTGTAACAGTAGCAAGACAGACTATATGGGTTATAGTGAAGACTTCTGTGCCACTTTTACTTGTTTCAATGATTGTCGGACTTATTATAAGTCTTTTTCAGACACTTACATCTATTCAGGAACAGACACTTACATTTGTTCCAAAGCTTCTTGCAATTATGATTGCACTTATGATTATGGGAAACTGGCTTCTTAATGAGATAGTTTCGTTTATGCAGATGCTTTGGGGAAGCTTTGGTCAGTATATATGATGGCAGGATAGTGTGTTATGAATTTTACATTTGCATTGGAGCAATTTGAATTATTTGTTTTGATATTAATAAGGCTGGCATCTTTTGTATTTGCTGCGCCTTTTTTTAATATGGCAAATGTACCAAGAAAGGTAAAGGCTGGATTTGCACTGTGCCTTACAGTTTTGGTATATTCGCTTTTTCCTGATATGACAGTTGAGTATAATGGCATGATTGATTATGCAATAATTGTTGTTGAGGAGATGATTGTTGGAATTCTTCTTGGGGCAGTGACGTCTTTTTGCGTGCAGATTATTATGTTTGCAGGTAAGATTATTGATATGGATATTGGTATATCTATGGCACAGCTTTACGATCCTACAACAAGAATGCAGGTTGGTATCATGGGAAATTTCTATTACTATATGATGATGCTTCTGCTTATAATTTCAGGTATGCATCAGTATCTTGTTGCTGCAATTGTTGAGACATATAAAGTTATTCCAATTGGCGGGGTGAAATTCGGTGCAGGAATATATACTGCCATAATAAGTTTTATGTCAGATTTTTTTGTTATAGGATTCAGAATTGCACTTCCGGTATTTTCGGCGATTCTTATGTTAAACTGTGTGCTTGCGATTCTTGCCAAGGTATCACCTCAGATGAATATGTTTGTTGTTGGTATGCAGCTTAAGATATTTGTAGGTATATTTGTAATTCTGTTTACGATTTCAATGCTTCCATCAGTATCTGACTTTATACTTGATGAGATAGAAAGATTATTTGCTATGTTAGTAAGGGGAATGAGCTAGTGCGAAGAACTTATCTTTACATGAACCTCCAGTTGTTTGCTAAAGACGGACCAGGAGGAGAAAAGACAGAACCGGCTACAAGTAAGAAGCTGGATGATATCCGAAAAGAAGGTCAGGTTGCCAAAAGTAAGGAGCTGATAACGGCAGTTTCACTTATGGCACTGTTTATTATACTTAAAGTGTATGTTGGAAAGATAGGAACTAAACTGATAGATGCATTTACAACGATATATGCTCTTATGGGAAAGGTTATTAATGAAAGTTCACAGGGACTGACAATTAATATGGCATCCAGCATTGTAAGACAGGCAATTATAATTATTCTTAATATTATTATCCCTGTGCTTATTGTCGCTGTAATCATAGCAATTCTTGGGAATATGCTTCAGCAAAGATGGATGGTTACAGCGAAACCGCTTGCTCCGAAGGCAAGTAAAATTAATCCACTTAATGGATTTAAAAGGATTTTTTCTGTAAGACAGTTATTTGAACTGATTAAGGCTATTGCCATGATGAGTATCATTGGAATTATGGTGTACAATTGTGTAAGAAAGAATATGAATATTCTGCTTACTTTTTATGATGTTACTTTATATACTGCGCTTTCTTTGGTTGGTAATATAATTATTAATCTTGGAATCCAGATAAGTGCGGTGTTTCTTATAGTTGGTTTTGTTGACCTTATATATCAGAGACATAAGTTTAAGACTGATAATATGATGACAAAACAGGAAGTTAAAGATGAATTCAAGAATGCAGAGGGTGATCCGCAGGTTAAGGGACAGATTAAGCGGAGAATGCAGGAAATCTCAAGAAGAAGAATGATGCAGCAGCTTCCAGAGGCGGATGTTGTAATTACGAACCCGACACATTTTGCAGTGGCACTGAAATATGAACCTGATTCTGGAAAAGCACCTGTGGTTATAGCCAAAGGTGCTGATTATCTGGCTTTTCAGATAAGGGATAAAGCAAAAGAGTACAATATATCTGTAGTAGAAAATAAGCCTCTTGCGAGAATTATTTATCATAATGTTGATATAGGTATGGAAATACCTCCTGAGTTGTACTATGCAGTTGCAGAAATTCTTGCATCTGTTTTACGCACAAATAATAGATAAAAGTCAGATTATGTGATATTATGTAAATAATGACTAAATTGAAAGGAGAGAAATGATGAAGATTAAGAAGAATGATCTGTTTATTGGAATATATCTGCTTGCCGCAGTATTATTCTTCATTATTTCAATTCCTTCATGGCTGCTTGATATTCTGCTTGCAATTAATATCCTGGTAGCAATGGTTGTGCTTTTTAATTCACTTTTTGCTAAGGAAGTTCTGGATATGGCATCTTTCCCTACGATGCTGTTATTTACGACTATTTTCAGAATTTCCCTTAATGTATCTTCAACTAAGCTTATATTAAAGAATGGTGATGCAGGTAAGGTTGTTGATACATTTGGTAAGTTTGTTGGCGGCGGTAATCTGGTAATTGGTATTATTATATTCATTATTCTTATTATCGTTCAGTTTATAGTTATTAATAAGGGCTCTGAGCGAGTTGCAGAGGTAACTGCAAGATTTACACTTGATGCAATGGCTGGTAAGCAGATGGCTATTGACTCAGACCTTAATACAGGAGCCATTACTGATAAAGAGGCTGCTGAGAGAAGAAAGAAGCTACAGCAGGAGAATAGCTTCTTTGGTTCTATGGATGGTGCTACCAAATATGTTAAGGGAGATGCAACTGCAGGTCTTATTATTACCGGAATTAACCTTGTTGGTGGTATTGTCATGGGAATGGTATATGGAGGATTATCAATTAATGATGCTCTTTCTAAGTATACTATTCTTACAATCGGTGACGGATTGAGTTCACAGATACCATCATTGCTTATATCACTTGCAACAGGTATTCTTGTAACTAAAGCATCAAGTGATGGAGAACTTGGTGATGAGATAGTTGGACAGCTTTTTTCGATGGACAGGGTACTTATTATGGTTGGTGCTGCACTTTCTGTCCTTGGAATATTAACACCGTTACCATGGTACATATTTGTTCCGTTAGGAGCAGCTCTTATTTTTTACGGAAGGAAGCTAGGAACTAAAGCAGGAGAAGCTAAGATTGAAGAGAGCGCTGAGCAGGAAGAGAACGAGGCACAGGAAATCCGTAAGCCTGAAAATGTTGTTTCACTGCTTAATGTTGACCCTATTGAGCTTGAATTTGGATATGGAATTATTCCACTTGCTGATGTTAATCAGGGAGGAGATCTTCTTGACAGAGTTGTCATGATAAGAAGACAGATTGCACTTGAGCTTGGTGCAGTTGTTCCTATTATCAGACTGCGTGATAATATACAGCTCAATCCAAACCAGTATGTCATTAAGATTAAGGGTATACAGGTGAGTGAAGGTGAGATACTTTTTGATCATTATATGGCTATGAATCCAGGATATGTTGAAGAAGAGATAACCGGTATTCCTACATTTGAGCCATCCTTCCATCTCCCGGCTATATGGATAACTGAGAGCCAGAGAGAAAGAGCAGAATCACTTGGATATACGGTTGTTGATCCGCCATCAATTATTGCAACACATCTTACAGAGGTTATAAGACAGCACATTGCTGAGCTTCTTACCAGACAGGATGTACAGAATCTCATTAATAATATTAAAGATAACAATTCAACACTTATTGATGAACTTGTACCTAAGCTTATGGGTATTGGAGAGATTCAGAAGGTTTTACAGAATCTTCTTGAAGAGGGAATATCAATAAGAGATCTTGTTACTATATTAGAAACTCTGGCAGACCATGCAGCTGTTACAAGAGATCCGGATATATTGACAGAGTATGCAAGACAGGGATTAAAGAGAGCTATTTCGAGCAAGTATTTTACGGTAGGTGAAGTGACAAATGTTGTTACAGTTGACCCTGCAATTGAGCAGGAGATTATGAATTCTGTTAAGAATACAGAACAGGGGTCATATCTGTCGCTTGACCCTGAACGCAGTAAGAAGATTGTTGAAGCATTAGGCAATGAACTCAAGAAGCTTGAGGATATGGGTAAGAATCCAATAGTTATCACATCGCCTATTGTGAGAATGTATTTCAGAAATCTGGCTAAGGATTATTATAAGGATATAATTGTGATTTCATATAATGAGGTGGAATCTAATGTAGAATTACAATCAGTGGGGATGGTGACAGCATAAATGATAGTGAAGAAATTTCAGGCGGAGACAGAGACAGAGGCAATATTAAAAGCTAAAGATGAATTAGGAAGCGGTGCAGTGGTTCTTAACGTCAAGACATTAAAACAGAGAGGTGTATTCAGACTTTTTAAGAAAGATGTTGTTGAGGTTACTGCTGCACTTGAGGAAAAAGAATTTATTAATGGCATTAATAATAAAAGGCCAACCATGGAAAATAAAGGTGCTAATAGTGGATTTATAAGCAGTCAGCCTATGAAGAATATTACGGGAGGATCGCAGATTAATCTTGTCGCAGATGAAAAGATTGATATGAATTCTAATGCTGCTAATATTGAGAAGAAACTTGATTCACTCCATTCACTTCTTGAAAATCAGATGAATCCAGGAGGCAGCAGTGCAAAGAGACCGGCAGCAGCAACTGTCATGCATGAAGAAATACATGCACAGGATACAGGAAAGAAGATAGTTAAAGAGCGTGAGAATGCCAATTATAAATTCTTACAGCTTATATATAAAAAGTTGGTTGATAATGAGGTTGATTCAAAATATGCAGATGAAATAATTGCTGATATTGAGGCTTCACTTAAGAAAGAATCTAATATTGACAGCATTCTGTCTGCTGTGTACCAGAAGATTATACTAAAACTAGGGGAACCCCGTACAATATCTCTTGGAGACAAACCGAAGGTGATATTTTTTATTGGACCAACAGGCGTTGGAAAGACTACAACTATTGCAAAAATAGCGTCACATTTCAAACTTGAAAAATACACAAAGGTTGCTTTTATAACCTCTGATACATATAGAATAGCTGCAGTGGAACAGCTTAATACATATGCATCTATAATTGACTGCCCTGTAAATGTAGCATATTCTCCGGATGAAATGGATGAGTGTCTTGATGAATTCAAAACTTATGAGCTTATACTTGTTGATACTGCAGGAAGATCACATAAGTCAGAAGAACAGATGGAAGAGCTGGATAAGCTCATTGAGACGGTTGAGCAAAGAAAGGATGAATTTGATTTTGAGATATATCTGACATTAAGTGTCACAACCAAGTATAAGGATCTTGTAAATATAGCAGATAAATATAAGCATATTAAGGACTGGGCTATTATATTTACTAAATTAGATGAAACATGCAGCCTTGGGAATATGCTTAATATGAAGCTTTATACAGGCGAACCGCTTTCGTATACAACTTCAGGACAGAATGTACCTAATGACATTGAGGTAATTAATGAGCAGAGACTTGCTAAATTATTATTGGGAGGTAAATCATGATGGATCAGGCAGAGAATCTTCGCAATATAATTAAAAAACAAAATTTAAAAAGCATTACGAATTCGCGTGTTATTGCCGTAACAAGTGGAAAAGGCGGTGTTGGCAAGTCAAGTACTTCTATTAATCTTGCAGTGCAGTTTACAAGGATGGGGAAGAAAGTTATTATACTGGATGCTGATTTCGGGCTTGCTAATATTGAAGTAATGTTTGGTGTTATTCCTAAATATAATCTCAGTGACCTTATGTTTGCGGGCAAGGAGCTTGACGAGATAATAACAGAAGGACCTGAAGGAATAAGATTCATATCAGGTGGTTCTGGAATTGCAAAGCTTGTCAATCTTGATAAAGAGCAGGTAAGAAGGCTTGTTAATAAACTATCAGAACTTGAAGGAATGGCAGATGTTATAATTATTGATACCGGTGCAGGAATATCTCCTGCTGTTATGGAGTTTCTTGTCGCAAGCCCGGAGACGATACTTGTGACAACACCAGAACCAACATCGATAACGGATTCATATGCGCTCCTTAAGGCATTAAGCATGAATGAGAATTTCAAAAAAGATGAAACAACAATTAAGATGATAGCTAACAGAGTTGATTCTGAAGCTGAGGGTAGAAGCCTGTATGAAAAGCTTAACGTTGTGGTTATGAAATTCCTTGAAATTAATATGCAGTATTTAGGTGCGGTTCCACAGGATAATAATATTAAAAAAGCAATTATGAAGCAGAAACCGGTCTCTATGATATTTCCAAATGCCACATCGTCAAGGCATTTTGAAGAAATAGCAACACGGCTGATGTCAGAAGGTGCAGATGTTCCTGTTCATAAGAGAGGCATAAGAGGATATCTAAGGTCTGTATTTGCAAAGAATATGTGATTAAGAGGAAATGAGGTGCGGGAATGTTCGAACAGCTTGTTGTAGGTGGGAAGGTTGAATTATTTAAAAAGAGCAGGCGTATAAAAGAAAACGGAGAAACAAAAGAAATGCTTGTAAGCCAGATAATGGATATCAATGATGAAACTATTATCTGTACGATGCCTTCAAGACAGGGAAAAATGATAGTGCTTGAAGTTGGAACTTTGATAGAAGCTTTTTTTTATACAGGTAATTACATTTATAAATCTGACTGTACTGTAAAATCAAGAGGAAAAGAGGGAAATATATTTACAGTTGAATTAAGACCTGAAACAGCACTTGTAAAGTTCCAGAGAAGGGAATTCTACAGGCTGAAATGCACTATTGATGCAGATATTATACCGCTGACAGATGAAGAACGGAAGATTTTTGATGTAACCGGAAAATTGCCGGATAATTTTGTCATGCCGGAAGATAAAGGAATAATTGTTGACATAAGCGGTGGCGGACTGAGACTTTTTTCAAAGAAACAATATGATGCGGATTCGATTGTTAATGTAAGTTTTCCAATACAGGTAGGGGACAGAAGCAGATATATGAAGCTGATGGCAAAGGTTGTAATGTCAATGCGCAATCAGAATTCTGACAGCGTATATGACAGCAGACTTCAGTTTGTGAATATGCAGAAGGAAGATACGGAGGATATTGTTAAATACGTTTTTGCCCAGCAAAGAATGATTCGCAAGAAAGAAAGGGGGCTGTAATATGGCAAAAAAAATACTTGTCATAGATGACTCTGCACTCATGAGAAGGGTTATATCTGATATAATAAACGAAGGTAATGAGTATGAGGTCGCAGCTATTGCAAAAGACGGACTTGAGGGATTTGATTTGATTGTATCTAATCCTAATCTGTACAGTGCAATAATTCTTGATATTAATATGCCTAAGATGAACGGGCTGGAATTATTACAGAAGCTGCAAAAGAATCATATTGAGCAGACTGTTATTGTTGTAAGTACAGTAGCAAAAGAAGGCGCAAAAGAAACTATTCAGGCTCTTGAATATGGAGCGTTTGATTTTGTAACCAAACCAGAGAATTATTTTGAAACTAAGGGCAATGACTTTAAAAAGCGTATACATGATATGCTTAATGTTGCAACAAGTTCCAAAGCGTCTGTGGAAAGGACAAGGTCAGCTACAGGTGTAAAGCCGTCGGGATATTCTGGCAGCAGGCTTACATCAGGAAGGACATCATCATTAATTCCATCGGAGAAAAAAGCTTCTATTGATGCAATATCTGCTTTAAGACGCAGGAATGAGATTAATGATACAATTCCTCCAAAGGTTAATCCATCAAGATTTACCAATATTAAAAGTGGCAGTAAGAAGGTTGTTGCACTTGCCTGCTCAACAGGTGGACCAAAATCATTACAACAGGTAATACCAATGCTTCCTAAGAATCTGGATGCCGGAGTGGTACTTGTACAGCATATGCCGGCAGGGTTTACAGCATCCTTAGCAGCCAGACTTAACGAAATAAGTGATATTAATGTTAAGGAAGGGGCAGATGGTGATGTTATACAGAAAGGCTGGGTATATATTGCGCCAGGAGGAAAACATATCGAGGTTGTCAAGAAAGCATCTGAGTATGTGATAAAGCTTAATGACGAGCCTCCTATAGATGGCTTAAGACCATGTGCCAATGTTATGTATAAGTCACTTGTACAGTGTAATTATGATGAGATTACATGTGTTGTCCTTACAGGAATGGGAGCAGATGGTACGGAAGGAATAAAAACTCTTTCTGCCAGCCATAAGAAAATTCATGTTATAGCTCAGGATGAAGATAGCTGTGTTGTATATGGCATGCCTAAGGCTATAGCACAGACAGGACTGGTTGATGAGGTTGTTCCGTTGAATAAAATTGCAGAAACTATAACGAAGAATGTGGGGGTATCTTAAGATGGATGTAAGCCAGTATTTAGAGATATTTATCGACGAATCTAATGAACATTTGCAGAATTTAAGTGATGGTATCATGATTCTTGAAAAGGAACCTGATAACAGTGATACAATTAACGAAATATTCAGAGCTGCACATTCCCTCAAGGGTATGGCTGGAACTATGGGCTATAAGAGAATGCAGAATCTTACTCATGATATGGAAAATGTATTTTCAGAGGTCCGCAATGGTAATATTAAAGTTGATTCAAGAATGGTAGATGTATTGTTCCAGTGTCTTGATGCATTAGAGCAGTATGTTAATAATATCCAGGAGACTTCTGATGAAGGAACTGATGATAATGAGCCAATAATTAAGGCACTTAACTCATTTATAGTTAATAATGAAGATAAGGGAGTATTACCTGAGGAAGCTAATAAGGAAGAAGCTCCTGCAGAAGAGAAGAAAGAAGAAAGCACAGATGTTGCAGGTACTTATGCCAGATATAATAACATGGTATTTGCTGATTTTGAAAAGAATGCTGTTAACGAAGCAATTGAGAAGAAGATGAATGTGTTCATCATTAAAGTAAGTGTTGATGAAAACTGTATTCTTAAGGCAGCTAGAGCATTTCTTGTATTTAAGAATCTTGAAGGTCATTGTGATATTATCAAATCAGAGCCATCTGCACAGGATATTGAAGATGAGAAATTCGAGCTTGATTTCAGCATTGTTGTTGTAACGGAAGAAAGTTATGAATCAATAGTTGGAATAATCAAGAATGTTTCGGAAATTAAAGATGCTGCAGGAGAGGCTATAACAACTCCTTTTGCAGATGAAGATGATAAAGAAGAGAAGCAGGATACACCAAAGCAGGAAGAAAAGAAGGATGAGTCAGAGACAAAACCATCTGCATCAGTGACGGCAAAGAAGCAGGCTCCTGCAGCTAACAATAATAAGGCAGGCAAAACAGTGAGCCACACAGTACGTGTAGACATTGAAAAACTTGATGTTCTTATGAATCTTGTCAGCGAACTTATTATTGCAAAGAACGGGCTTGTATCAGCCAGTGTATCAGAAGATGGTACAACATCTGTTAATCAGAAATTTGGTGAACAGATTGAATATCTTGAAAGAGTAACAACTAACCTTCATGAGTCAGTTATGAAGGTTAGGATGATGCCTATTGAGAGTGTATTTGCCAAGTATCCAAGAATGATAAGAGATCTCAACAAGAAACTTGGGAAGAAGATGGAACTTTATATGTCAGGTGAGGAGACAGAGCTTGACAGAACAGTTATTGATGAGATAGGTGATCCTATTATGCATCTGTTAAGAAATTCTGCTGACCATGGACTTGAAAGCGCAGAGATAAGAGCTGAGAGAGGCAAGCCAGAGGTTGGTTCTATATGGCTTGATGCATATCAGGAGGGCAACAATGTTGTCATAGAAGTAAGAGATGATGGTAATGGTATTGATGTAGAGAAGGTTAAACAGAAAGCTGTTGAAAAAGGAAACCTTACTCAGGAGCAGGCAGATGCGCTTACAGAAAAAGAAGCAATTGATCTTCTGTTTAAGCCAAGTTTTTCAACATCAGATAAAGTTACAGATGTATCCGGACGAGGTGTTGGTCTTGATGTTGTAAAATCAAAGATTGAAGCTCTTGGTGGAGATGTCGAGGTTAAGACTAAATATGGAGAAGGCAGTACATTCAGTATAAGACTTCCACTTACACTTGCTATTATTCAGGCACTTATGGTTAAAGTTGGAGAAGAAAAATACGCTATTGCACTTGGCTCAATTGAGACAATTGAAGATGTACCGGTAAGCGAGATTAAATATGTTCATGCTAAGGAAGTTATTAATCTTAGAGGCAATGTAATTCCTCTTATAAGATTAAGAGAACTTCTTGATGTACCTGGCGAACCGGAAGAGTCTGACAATATAGTTATAGTAATTGTCCGTAAGGGAGATAAGCTTGCCGGACTTGTTGTAGATAATCTTATTGGCCAGATGGAAATTGTTATTAAGTCACTTGGTAAGTACATTAATATTAACCGCATGATAAGTGGTGCTACAATCTTAGGTGATGGTTCAGTTGCACTTATCATCGATGCCAATACACTTGTATAGAGGAGGAACGGATAATGGAGAATGTTAATGCTATAGAAGATAAGAATTCAGAATCAACAACTTCTGTACAGTATATTGTTGTTAAGATAGGTAATGAGCAGTACGGAATTGATATCAAATATATTGACAATATTGTAAGAAGCCAGAACATAACAAGAGTGCCTAAAACACAGTCATATTATAAAGGTGTTATTAACCTAAGAGGCGAGATTTGTCCAATTATGAGCATGAGACTTAAACTTGGATTAGAGCCGGATGAGCTTACAGATAAAACAAGATTTATAATAGTAAAGGTTGAGGGGGCTTCGATTGGTGTTATAGTAGACCAGGTTAAAGAGGTCGTTACACTTGAAGAAGAAGATATAGAGCGTATAAGCAGATCAACCAATGATGATGCGGCAGCTAACTATATTAATGCAATAGGAAAGAAAGATGGGGAACTGATTTCACTTCTGGATATTGTAAGCCTTATTGTAGAAAATAATTAGTGTTTGAGGTGAAGGTATGTCAAAAATTGATTTGAATCAGCTTGATGATATTCAGTATGATGTTTTAAAAGAAATAGGTAATATAGGTGCAGGAAATGCAACAACTGCATTATCGAAGATGCTCAACCAAAAGATGGATATGTCAGTACCTAAGGTTGAACTTGTTCCTTTTAATGAAATATCAGATATAATGGGAGACGAAGATCAGACAGTAGTTGGTATTATGCTTGGATTTGAGGGGGATGTGTATGGAATGATGATGTTCCTTTTTGATACAAAATCAGCACATCATCTTGTTAATACACTTATGATGCAGGATACAGAGTCAGGTATTGAGGCAGATACTCAGTTTAATGACATGGAAATGTCTGCTCTTAATGAAATAGGTAATATTGTATCGGGTTCGTATCTTACAGCAATTTCTAAGCTTACTAACCTCAAGATGGTATCTACTGTTCCAGAAATGACAATAGATATGATAGGAGCATTGCTTAGCGTTCCAGCTTCAGAATTTGGTAAATATGGTGACAAACTGCTACTTATACAGTCACAGTTTGGTGAACTGGATTTTGTTAATGGATATTTTCTTATGATTCCAGAACTGGAGTCATATGACAAATTGTTAGAATCTTTAGGTGTGTAAAAGATATATTTGAAAGAGTAACGATTATGGGAAACATGATAAAGGTTGGCATGGCTGACTTAAAGGCATGCAAATGTCCTGATGCACTCACTACACTTGGACTTGGTTCATGTGTAGGAGTTGCATTATATGATCCGGTAACGAAAATAGGTGGACTTCTTCACTGTATGTTACCGGATAGTACCCAGTTTAGAAATAATTCTAATATTGCTAAATTTGCAGATACTGGCATAGATGAACTTATAAGACAGATGAAAGCACTGGGAGCGGTTGATACAAGAATTGTTGCAAAGATTGCCGGTGGGGCTCAGATGTTTGCAAACAGATCTAATAGTGAAGCGTTGAGGGTAGGAGAACGCAATGTTATTGCGGTTAAGGCAAAGCTAAAAAGCCTTAATATAAGTATACTTTCTCAGGACTGCGGAGAAAACTTTGGAAGAACAGTGGAATTTTATTCGGAAACAGGAGACTATGTTATTAAAGCGGTAGGGAAACCACTAAAAACAATATGATTTTAGTGGTACATAATTGTTACGAGTGGAGGCTTTATGAATAAGTTCAGAAATGTACCAGCCATAATAACATTACTGGCAGGTTTTATAACCAGTGTTATCATGATAAAATACAGATATACACTGGTTAATTTTATGTGGATACTTATATGTGTTATGCTTGCATTTTATATATGCGGAATGCTTATAAGATTTGCACTTAATAAAGTAGCAGAAAAGAAAGAGAATAAACAAAAAGCATCTGACGAAGAAAAAGAAGATGTATCTAATATGGAGGAATCTGCCCAGCAAGAATAATTGTAGCATTTGGGCAGATTTTGTGTTATTATCTGAGTATATTTTATTAATTGGGGGCACTGACCATGGATGAGGCAGGCAGAGATAAACTGTGGAAGAATTACATATCCACACGTAGTGCAGAATACAGGGATGAGTTGATAGTTGAGTATGCACAGCTTGTTAAGCTGGTTGCTGGAAGACTCAATATGTATCTTGGATATAATGTGGAATATGATGATCTTGTTGGATATGGAATATTTGGACTTATAGATGCAATTGATAAGTTTGATTATGGCAAGAATGTTAAGTTTGAGACATATGCCAGCTTAAGGATAAGGGGCGCGATTCTTGATCAGATAAGAAAGATGGACTGGATACCAAGATCTCTAAGACAGAAGCAGAAGAGAATTGAAGCTGCTATGGCAAAGATAGAAAGCGAAACAGGTCATATAGCAAGTGATGAGGAGCTTGCTGCTGAATTAGAGATTACGATAGATGAACTGGCGGACTGGCAGGGAAAGATGAAAGCATCTAATCTTATATCACTTGATGAATATACAGAGGCAGGCAGTGAGGTTAAGATGGAGTCTGCTGGTAATTCACATTTTGACCAGCCAGAGGAAGCTATAGAAAAAGAAGAACTTAAGAAAATGATGGTCAGAGCAATAGATTCTCTCACTGAGAAAGAGAGAAGTGTTGTTGTTTTATATTATTATGAAGATATGACATTGAAAGAAATCAGTCTCACACTTGAAGTGTCAGAGTCAAGGGTGTCACAGCTTCATACGAAAGCATTGAATAAGATGAAGAAAATACTTGGTGATTATGTATTTTCTCTTTAATATAAGTATGTAAAAGGGGTTACAGCATATGGTGGAAGGATGTAGAACAGGGTATTTTCAGTTTGATTCAAGGAACGATGGGTTATATATAATAGTATATCCGCCACAGAATGGAGGCAGAACTGCAAATATAGATGATGTTATGTATTATCTTGATAAGAAAAAGATTGAATGCGACACGGCTAAGCTGGCACAGGCAGTCAGGGCAGGGAGCAGTACGAAGACGGAACTTAAGGTTTCAGATGAGAAGGTACATCAGTATTCTGAATTCGGGGATTACAGGATAAGTGCAGATTGCATGAAAGTTGAAGCTGTATTCTATCCACCGTTTGTTGGAGGAGGCGTACTTACTTCAGGAGAGATTATTAAGGATCTTCAGTATCTTGGTGTGAAACATGGTATAGATAATCAGATTATAGAACAGATATTAAGCCATAGAGAATATGGAGAGGCTTATAAGATTGCTGTCGGTACACAGCCAAGAGATGGAAGCGACGGATATATTGAATATAAGTTTAATACAGAACTGAAACCACGCCCTAAGATGAATGACGATGGAACAGTTGATTTTCATACACTTGAGAATATTAATCATGTTAACAAAGGTGATGTTGTTGCTGTACTTCATAAAGAAGACAGGGGAGATGACGGAATAGATGTTCTTGGAAGGAGAGTTCCTCCAAGAAAAGTTAAGCATGTAATATTCAGGTATGGAAGAAATCTGTCACAGTCTGAGGATGGAACAGAGCTTATGTCACAGGTAAGCGGACATGTCATACTTGAGAATGATAAGATATTTGTTTCAAATGTATTGGAACTAGTGAATGTAGATAATTCCACAGGAGATATTGACTATGAAGGTGATGTTGTAGTTAAAGGCAATGTTCTTGCAGGATTTACTGTTAAAGCAACAGGAGATATTACTGTGAGTGGAATTGTGGAAGGGGCTACAGTAATAGCGGGGGGAAATATTACATTTAACAGAGGAATCCAGGGAATGACAAGGGCTGTTGTCAAGGCTGGCGGCAATATTGTATCCAAATTCATAGAGAGTGCGGAAAATGTATCAGCAGGTGGAAGTATCGAAGCGGATTCAATTCTGCACAGCAAAGTTACAGCTAAGAGTACAATTAAGGCTTCAGGGCGTAACGGACTTATAATAGGCGGAGATGTTAAGGCTGTTAATATGATAGAGGCTAAGACAATAGGAAATGCCATGGGAACAAACACATCTGTTAGTGTTGGAGTAGATCCGTCAATGAAACGAAGAGTAGATGAATTAAAGAACAGCCTTGGGAAACTGGGCGATAATAAGATACAGCTTAACCAGCTTCTTAATGCGTTAAGAAAGAAACAGGATGCAGAGGGTGGGCTTGATGAAGCAAAGCACGAATTACAGATGAAAACAATGCGCAATGTCATAATGCTTGAACAGGAGATTAATAAACAAAAGAAAGAGCTTGAAGAATTAAGGGGTCAGATAGGCGAAGAAAAGCATGCATGCATTAAAGTAAGTGATGCAGCGTATGCTGGTGTTAAACTTACATTTGGTGACCAGTGCATGTTTCTTAAACAGAAATATGATTACTGTCAGTTTGTTAAAGAGGGTGCAGATATAAAAAGTGCGCCAATTTAGACACATTTGATACAGGAGGCAGAATATGGTTATTAAACCGGTGGAATTTGCAATGATACAACAGCAGAACAATGTTGCCAAATCACAGTATAATGCTGAAAACAGGCCTATGACAGAGCAGCAGACTATAACGCAGCAGGTTCAGAAGGACATCAATGTTCACTCACAGCAGGTTAATAAGAAGGATAATGCTGATAATGAAACTGGTAAATATGATGCCAAGGATAAGAGTAATAATGAATATTCCAGTGAAGGGGATTCACGGAAGAAAAAGAAATCTGATGGAAAAGTCTTTGTAAAAGGACAGGGAAGTGCTGATTTTGATGTAAAGATATGAAACAATGAGGTGTGGAGGATATAATGGTCGCAACAGAAATATTTCTTATAGCGGCTGGCGTAATATGTGTTGTTGTCAGCGTTGTTATGAGTTTTGGAGATGATAAAGAGAATGTGGAGAGCAGTGCTAAATCGGAACTGACACAGGCACAGCTTGATATGGTAAAACATCAGGTTGATGAGGTTATTAAGCAGCAGATAAGTGGTCTGTCTGAAAAAACGGAAGCTGCACTTGATAAGATATCTAACACCAAGATTCTTGAAATGAATGAATATGCAGAGAGTGTGCTTGGTGAGATTAACAGAAATCATAATGAAGCTGTTTTTTTGTATGACATGCTTAATGAAAAATCAAAAGAAGTAAAGACAACAGTTAAAGATGTTAATTATGCAAAAAAGCAGGTTGAACAGATTAGTGGAAGAACTTCTGATATGTCTGATAATGCAGTCATGTCAGAAGAACATGAACAGGACCGCACAGATGATGGGAAAGAACCGGCATATGAACAGGCGGTTAAGTCTGGTAAAGATACAAAGGATATAGCAAAGGAAAGGCTTGCAGCATTAGTAAAGAAAAGCAATCAGAAAGCTAAGAATGCTGAAGACAGAATTAATACACAGGCAGACAGTCTTAATAAAGAATATTCGAATAATGAAAGAATTCTCCAGATGAATGCATCCGGTGTATCTGTTAAGGAAATTGCTAAGAAACTTAATATGGGAGTTGGCGAAGTAAGGCTTGTGATTAATCTGTATAAAGGTGGTAAACAACAATGAAGTTCAGATATTATATAAGAGGTTTTGGAGCTGGTCTTATAGTTGCAGCTGCTGTTCTTTTAATTGCAGGTATGATAGAAAAGAATAATAATTACATTGTTTCTGATAATAAAGAGACGCAAAGCAGTGGTTCTGTTATAGCATTTACAACGGAAAGCACGGATAACAAAGAGAAAGAAACGCAGAAAGCTACAGGAAAGTCAGATGAAGAGACGACGCAGGTTAATAAAGAAACTACGACGACTGTGGTGGCAAGAGAAACTGAGTCACAAAGACCTACGGCAAGTATTGTTATCGGTGATGGAAGCGGACTAGTCCAGATTGAATTCAAGGGTGTAGGAACTGCATCTGAGGCAGCAGATATACTGTATAGTGCAGGAATAATCGAAGATAAGCTGGCATTCTATACATATATGGATATATCAGGATATGCTGTCAGAATCAGAGATGGTGAGTATTCTCTTAAGCCTGGAGATTCATATGAGACTATTGCCAGAACAATAACACAGTCAGATTAAAAAAATGCTTGCATTATATTGAATGTATTGTTATAATGCATTTTGTGTGAAAAAACATGCTGGTGGATTTTACGGCTGGTGCCGGTATACGCGCCGGTGGTCGAAAAAGAAGAAGCCCGCAAAAGATTAATTAACCAATGGAGGTATCAAAATGAGCGTAATTTCAATGAAACAGTTACTTGAGGCAGGTGTTCATTTCGGACATCAGACAAGAAGATGGAATCCTAAGATGGCTGAGTACATCTACACAGAGAGAAACGGAATCCATATCATCGATTTACAGAAGTCTGTAGGTAAGGTTGACGAGGCTTATAAGGCAATCTCTGATATCGCTGCTGAAGGTGGTACAATTCTTTTTGTAGGAACAAAGAAGCAGGCTCAGGATGCTATTGCTACAGAGGCAGAGCGTTGCGGAATGTTTTATGTTAATGAGAGATGGTTAGGCGGTATGCTTACTAACTTCAAGACAATCCAGAGCAGAATTGCAAGACTTAAGGAAATCGAGACAATGCAGGAAGATGGAACATTTGATGTTCTTCCTAAGAAGGAAGTTATCAACCTTAAGAAGGAACTTGAGAAGCTTCAGAAGAACCTTGGTGGTATCAAGGAAATGAAGAGACTTCCAGATGCAATCTTCATCGTTGATCCTAAGAAGGAAAGAATCTGTGTTCAGGAAGCACATGCACTTGGTATCAAGTTAATCGGTATTGCAGATACAAACTGTGATCCAGATGAATTAGATTATGTAATCCCTGGTAATGATGATGCTATCAGAGCTGTTAAGTTAATCGTTGCTAAGATGGCAGATGCAGTTATCGAAGCTAATCAGGGTGAAGAAGCAGCTCCAGCTGTAGAGGAAGAAGTAGCTGAGGAAGCTTAATATTTAAGTATTGACTTAAGTTTATGTATGCTTCAGCCTGACATATTATCAGGTTGAAGCATTTTTAAAATTATTTTTATTGGAGGATAATATAATGGCAGCAGTTACAGCAGCAATGGTTAAGGAACTTAGAGAGTCTACTGGCGCAGGTATGATGGAGTGTAAGAAGGCTCTTACAGAGACAGATGGTGATATGGAAGCAGCTGTTGATGTTCTTAGAAAGAGCGGAGCAGCTAAGGTTGAGAAGAAGGCAGGAAGAATTGCAGCAGAAGGTATTACAAGAGTTGCATCTGAAGGCAATACAGCAGTTGTAGTAGAAGTTAATTCAGAGACAGATTTCGTGGCTAAGAATGCTACATTCCAGGAATTTGTACAGGCTGTTGCTGACAAGGCACTTAAGGCTTCAGTTGATAAGGCTGGAGATGGCGAAGATGTATGCGCTATCCTTGATATGCAGTCAGAACTTGAAGAGAAGACTCTTACAATCGGTGAGAAGCTTTCTATCAGAAGATTCCAGAAGATTACAGGTGACTGTGTAGCTTCATATATTCACGGTGGCGGAAGAATTGGTGTTCTTGTTGCAGCAGATGGCGCTTCTAATGATGCAATCAAGGAAGCACTTACTAACGTAGCAATGCAGATTGCGGCTATGAACCCACAGTACCTTAGCAGAAACGATATGTCAGCAGATGAACTTGCTAAGTTAAGAGAGATTACAGAGAAGAGTGCATTAAATGATCCAGCTTCTCTTCCAAAGCCAATCTTAAACAAGTTAATTGATAAGGCTATTAACGATAAGGTATGGAGCGATGCTGATATTGCAACATACGAAGAGCATAAGAGCAACATGCAGTACTTATTCAACTTCCTTTCAAAGGAAGCAGCTGCACAGTTAGCAGAGCTTGCATTAGCTGATGAGGCTAATATCGTAGCAGATAAGATCTTTAATGGATTAGTAGAAGGTCGTGTATCTAAGCAGCTTAAGGAAATCTGCCTTATGGATCAGGTTTATGTTAAGGCTGAGGATGGAAAGCAGTCAGTTGCTAAGTACCTTGCAGAAGTTGCTAAGGCTAATGGTGCTTTCACAGTTAAGGGATATGTTCGTTTTGAGACTGGTGAAGGTCTTGAGAAGAAGAACGAAGATTTTGCAGCAGAAGTTGCAGCTCAGTTACAGTAATATTTAATTATAATATACGGTGAGTATTAAAAATCCTCCGGAGTTTATATAAGACTCTGGAGGTTTTTTTAGAATGATATTATAACAAAATGTTGTCATAAGACTTCTAAATTTGTCGTGCGTATGCTATAATCTTATCAAACTGTGATATTGTGTAAAACTGCAGTATACGATATGGAGGATAATTTGATGGGATTATTTTTTAAAGATTTGAAAGATGATTTATCAGAATCAGTCAATAATTTACCAGATGATACTAATAAGGCATCTGATGACTCAGATGATGTAATGGTAAATACATTAGATGATCCTGAACTTGCCAAGATGGCAGAGGCTTTCAAGATGGAAGCACAGGAATATGATATGTCAGAAGATACTTCTTCCCCAGAAACAGATATGGGAAATGTGTCTGATAAAGATGAGACAAAAGAAGATATAAAGAATGCAGCAGAGAATCCTGAATATATAGCTGATGAGACTGCAGTTATTACGGAGGGACTTTCAATAAAGGGAGATCTTGACTCATTAGGTTCTATTGATTTATTTGGTTCAGTAGAAGGTAATGTTACATGCAGAGGAAAACTTACAGTAAGCGGTTCTATTACAGGAAGTTCTAAAGCTAACGAATTTTTTGCGAATGACGCACAGGTTGATGGCGATATAGAGGCAAAAGGTGCTGTAAAGATTGGACAGGGAACTGTAGTTGTAGGTAATATAACTGCTACATCTGCGGTTATTGGTGGAGCTGTTAAGGGCGATATAGATGTACATGGACCTGTGATAATTGATTCATCTGCTATAATTTCTGGAGATATTAAGTCAAAGTCAGTACAGATTAATAATGGAGCAACAATTGACGGACGCTGCTCACAGTGTTATGCGGATGTTAATATGGAAAGTATATTTGACATTAAAGGAAAAAAGAATAAATAACTGGAGGCACGTATGGATAACATTAAAAGAGTAATACTTAAACTTAGTGGTGAGGCTCTTGCTAAGAAAAAGGGCGGCTATAATGATGAGCTTATAGAGAATATTGCTAATCAGGTTAAGACAATAGTTGATAAAGGAACAGATGTTGGTGTAGTTATTGGTGGTGGTAACTACTGGAGAGGCCGTTCTAATGATAATATTGACAGAACTAAGGCTGACCAGATAGGTATGCTTGCAACAATTATGAACTGTATATATGTTTCAGAGATATTCCGTTCACAGGGACTTAAGACTAATATTCTTACACCATTTGAATGTGGAAGCATGACAAAGCTTTTCTCTAAGGACAGAGCTAATAAGTATTTTGAGAAAGGCATGGTTGTATTCTTTGCAGGAGGAACAGGTCATCCATATTTCTCAACAGATACAGGTATTGTATTAAGAGCAATTGAGCTTGATGCAGATGCTATTCTTCTTGCTAAGGCGATTGATGGAATATATGACAGCGATCCTAAGCTTAATCCAGAGGCTAAGAAGTATGATACAATCTCAATCAACGAAGTTGTTGAGAAGAAGCTTGGAGTTATTGATATGACAGCTTCAGTTATGTGTATGGAGAATAAGATGCCTCTTATGGTATTCGGACTCGAAGAAGAGAACAGCATAGTTAATGCTTTATCAGGAAAGTTTAATGGAACAGTAGTAACTGTTGATTAATATAATATTAATGGAGGATTTTATGGAAAATATTAAAGATATTGAAGGAAGAATGCAGAAGTCAGTTGACAACTTAAAGGAAGAATATGTAACAATAAGGGCCGGAAGAGCTAATCCACATATTCTTGACAGATTAAGAGTTGATTATTATGGAACACCTACACCAATCCAGCAGGTTGCCAATGTTTCTGTACCAGAAGCAAGAATGATTCAGATTCAGCCTTGGGAAGCAAGCCTTATTAAGGATATTGAGAAAGCAATACTTGTTTCAGATTTAGGACTTACACCTAACAATGATGGTAAGACAATCAGACTTGTGTTCCCTGAATTAACAGAAGACAGAAGAAAAGAACTTGCTAAGGATATCAAGAAGAAGGGGGATAATGCCAAGGTTGCTATCCGTAATATCAGAAGAGATGCCAACGATGCAATAAAGAAAGAGAACAAGGCAGGAGATATCTCTGATGATGAAGCTAAGAATTCAGAGGATGAAATTCAGAAGATTACTGATAAGTATATTGCTATGATTGATAGTGCTATAGACGATAAGACAAAAGAGATACTTACAGTTTAAGAAAATGTCAGGGCTGTTGGATATTTTACAACAGCCTTTTTGTAATTGAATGAATTGCGAGAGGAATCATAGATATGGATACATTTAACGAGAGTCTCGGATTAAAGATTCCGGGGCATGTTGCCGTTATTCTTGATGGTAATGGAAGATGGGCTAAGAAAAGACATCTCCCAAGAACAATGGGACATGTGCAGGGAAGCAAAGTTGTTGAAGATATGCTTTATGTCGTAGATGAGCTTGGTGTAAAGTATTTTACTGTATATGCTTTTTCAACAGAGAACTGGAAACGTTCAACAGAAGAAGTAAGTACTCTTATGGGAATCTTAAGAACTTATCTTAAGGATTGTGTTAAGAAATCCATGAAGAATAATGTGCGATGCAGGGTTATTGGAAGAAAAGATGAACTCAGCCAGGATATTATAGACAGTATCAATAATCTTGAAGAGAAAACCAAGAATAATACAGGGCTTAATTTTACTATAGCCATTAATTATGGTGGAAGAGATGAGATAACAAGAGCGGTAAGAAAGATTGCCGGCAAGGTATCAGAAGGAAGTCTTAAGCCTGAAGATATAGATGAAGATACAATAAGTAATAATCTTGATACTTGGGAATTGCCAGATCCAGATTTACTTATAAGAACAAGCGGTGAGCAGAGATTATCTAATTATCTGTGCTGGCAGCTTGCTTATACAGAATTTTATTTCACAGATATTTATTGGCCTGATTTTGACAGGGAAGAACTTATTAAAGCATTTGAGAAATATAATAAGACGGAAAGAAGATTCGGCGGAGTTAAGGAGGAGTAGATTATGCGTACAAGAATTATGAGCGGAGCTGTGCTCATAGTCATACTTTTCACATGCCTGTATTTTGGAGGCTGGGTTACATTCGGGTTCAGTCTGTTTATTTCACTTGTTGGAATGTATGAGCTTATTAAAGTTAAGAAGCTTGAGAAGACAGGACTGGCAGTTGTAGGATATATAGCGGCAATTACTTATTATTTTATTCTTTTGCTTAATGATCCGGCATATATTTTACTGCTTCTTGTAGCTTCATGCATACTTATGATGTCAGTTTATGTATTTACATTTCCAAAATACAAGACAGAAGATGTTATGTGGGTATTCTTCAGTATAGTGTATGTTGCTGTAACACTTTCTTATATCTATCAGGTAAGAATGCTGCAGGACGGAATATATATCGTATGGCTTATATTCGTGTCTTCATGGGGTAATGATACATGTGCATATTTCACAGGTGTATTTCTTGGAAAGCATAAGATGACTCCAAAGCTTTCACCTAAGAAGACTTACGAGGGTGCAATAGGAGGAGTTGTTGGTGCGACACTTCTTGGCTTTGGATATGGATTTGCCATAAGCTCTAAGATGTCAGATGTACTTGTACATCCTGTATATACATTTGCAATAGCCAGCTTCATAGGTGCATTCCTGTCTATATTCGGAGACCTGGCTGCATCTGCTATTAAGAGAAATCATGATGTGAAAGACTATGGAAAGTTAATACCGGGACATGGTGGAATTATGGACAGATTCGACAGTGCAATATTCACGGCACCTGTTGTTTACTGGGCAATAGAGGTTATTAACAAAGTCTTTGGAGGTTGATAATGAAGAACGTTTCGATACTTGGTTCAACTGGTTCAATTGGAACACAGACATTAGATGTTATTAGAAGAAATGCTGATATTAACGTAGTTGCACTTGCAGCGGGCACAAGGGTTGCTGACCTTGCAGAACAGGTCCGTGAGTTCAAGCCACAGCTTGTATGTATAGGTAAAGAAGAACTTGTTCCAGAGTTAAAGACTCTTATCAGTGATATTGACGTTAAGATTGTAAGTGGAGACGAAGGTCTTATTGAGGCTGCAACAATTGAGAGTGCAGAAATTGTTGTCACAGCGGTTGTAGGTATGATGGGAATTACACCTACAGTTGAAGCTATCAAGGCACATAAGGACATTGCACTTGCCAATAAAGAGACACTTGTGTGTGCAGGTCATATTATTATGAGTCTTGCTAAGGAATGTAATGTTAATATATATCCTGTTGACAGCGAGCATTCAGCAATATTCCAGTGCCTTAACGGTGAGAACCGTGGTGAGATAGAGAAGATTCTTCTTACAGCTTCTGGTGGTCCATTCAGAGGAAAGAAAAGAGCTGACCTTGAAAATGTACAGTTAGAGGATGCACTTAAGCATCCTAACTGGGCTATGGGACGCAAGATAACAATAGATTCTTCTACTATGGTTAATAAAGGGCTTGAGGTGATGGAGGCACAGTGGCTTTTTGGAGTACCTGCCGAGAAGGTTCAGGTTATAGTCCAGCCACAGAGCATAATCCATTCAATGGTTGAATTCAAGGACGGAGCTGTTATGGCACAGCTTGGAAGTCCTGATATGAGACTTCCTATACAGTATGCTCTTTATTACCCTGAAAGAAGAGAGCTTAACACAGAAAGACTTGATTTCTATGAACTGGCTAAGATTACATTTGAAAAGCCGGATATGGAGACTTTCAAGGGACTTAAGCTTGCTTACGAGGCAGCAGCACGCGGGGGAAATATCCCGACTGCACTTAATGCAGCTAACGAAGTAGCTGTAGCAAGATTTTTAGACAGAAAGATAAAATATCTGGATATTCCGGATATTATAGAATACGCCATGAATGAAGTGGATTATATCAATAATCCAACAGTAGAGCAGATTCTCTCTACACAGAAGATAGTAACAGACATGATAGAAAGCAGGTGGTAGGAGTTGGTTCTTAATGTTATTCTGGCGATTCTTGTACTTAGTATAATTGTTATTGTCCATGAATTCGGACATTTTATAATAGCTAAGGCTAATGGCATAACTGTAGTTGAATTCTCAATCGGATTCGGACCGAAGCTGATACATTTCAGAAAAGGTGAGACGGAATATTGTATTAAAGCACTTCCTTTCGGTGGTGCATGTACGATGCTTGGTGATGAGTTTCTTGAGATGAGTGTTATACAGTCAGAAGAAGATGATGACGAAGAGCTTACGGATGAAGAGAAGGAAGCTAAGAAAAGAAAGCTTGCTATCGAGAATGGTTATGATATGGAAAAGTCATTTGCAAGCAAATCGGTTTGGGCAAGGATTGCTGTTATAGCAGCAGGACCGGTATTTAATTTTCTTCTTGCTTTCGTGTGTGCAGTAGTTATTGTCGGAAGTCTTGGCTATGATCCATGTGATATTGACGTTATTAAAGATAATTCACCAGCTACAGAAGCAGGGCTTCAGGAAGGCGATGTCATAACTAAGGTTAATGGACATAAGGTGACATTTTACAGGGATTTTTATTTCTATAGGGCTTATAATGCAGATAAGACTCTTAACATAACATTTACAAGAGACGGTGAAAAGATGACAACAACTGTTACTCCGCAGCATATTAAGCAGCAGAAGTATCAGGTTGGAATCATGATGAATGAGAATTGTCTCATAAGTTCAGTTACCAAGGATTCTCCAGCTGAAAAGGCGGGACTTAAAGCTAATGATGTTATCAAAGCAGTTGATGGGACTGCAATGGAGAACAGTTCCAGTGTGACAGAAGCCATTACATCAAGTGGTGGAAGCAGTGTCACATTCACGGTTGCAAGAGATGGAAAAAATGTTGATGTGACAGTTGAGCCTAAGATGGTTGAAGTTGAAAGCTATGATACAGGCTTTGTTGTATATGGAGACAGGGTAAAGACTTCTCCTATTGGTACGCTTAAGTATTCAGTGGAGGAAGTCGGATACAGTGTCAAGACTGTAATTCAGAGTCTTGGAATGTTATTTACAGGAAAGATTGGGTTTGATTCATTGTTAGGACCAGTTGGAACTGTCAGCACAATGAGTGAGATTGTTGAAGAAAGTAAGGCAGATGGTGCATTTTATGTATTCCTTAATCTTATGAATCTTGCAGCACTTATCAGTGCCAACTTAGGAGTAATGAATCTGCTGCCAATTCCGGCACTTGACGGAGGCAGACTTGTATTCCTTATAATAGAGGCATTAAGAGGCAAGCCGGTTAAGAGAGAGCATGAGGGAATTGTTAATTTCATAGGTATGATACTTCTTGTCATACTTATGGTTGTTGTATTGTTTAAAGATATAATGGCATTGTTCTAATACAGAAAGGACACAGGGGTTATGTACAGAGATAATACTAAAGTTGTTAAGATAGGAAAATGTGTTATAGGTGGTGGCAATCCTATTCTTATCCAGTCAATGACTAATACACATACAGAAGATGTTGCTGCAACAGTAGCGCAGATTAAGGAGCTTACCAAAGCTGGTTGTGAAATCATCAGATGCACAGTTCCAACTAAGGAAGCTGCACTTGCAATCAAAGAGATAAAGAAGCAGATAGAGATACCTCTCGTTGCAGATATACATTTTGATTACAAGATGGCTATTATGGCAATGGAGAATGGGGCTGACAAGATTAGAATTAATCCGGGCAATATCGGCGGAACAGACAAGATAAAGGCTGTTGTTGATGTTGCAAGGGAAAGAAATATACCAATCAGGGTTGGTGTCAACAGCGGTTCACTTGAGAAAGACCTTATTGAGAAATATGGTGGAGTAACAGCAGAGGGAATCGTTGAGAGCGCACTTGACAAGGTTAAGATTATTGAAGACTTAGGTTATGATAATCTTGTTGTCAGCATCAAATCTTCTGATGTAATGATGTGTGTTAAAGCACATGAGCTTATTGCAAAACAGACTAATCATCCGCTTCATGTTGGAATTACTGAGTCTGGAACAATATTCTCAGGAAGCATTAAGTCATCAATCGGACTTGGTCTTATACTGAATCAGGGAATTGGCGACACAATAAGAGTTTCTCTTACAGATGATCCTGTAAGGGAAATAGAGGCTGCGAAACTGATACTTAAGACTCTTGGCTTAAGAAAAGGCGGAATAGAGGTTGTTTCATGCCCTACATGCGGAAGAACAAGAATTAATCTTATAGACCTTGCAGGAAAGGTTGAGAAAATGGTTTCAGGGTATGACCTTGACTTGAAGCTTGCTGTAATGGGATGTGTAGTTAACGGACCGGGAGAAGCAAAGGAAGCTGATCTTGGAATTGCAGGCGGTGACGGCTGCGGAGTACTTATTAAACATGGAGAGATTATTAAGAAGGTTCCAGAAGAGGAACTTCTTGATACACTCAGGTATGAACTTGATAATTGGAATGAGTGATACATATGTACAGATTTTTTGAAGTGTTTAAGACGCTGAAGCTGCCAGAGGATCTGGCGGTGTATTTTGAGAATGTTGAAGTAACTAAAGTCTCGAAAACATCGACCAATTCTCTGGCACGCGTTTATATAAAGAGTGACAGGGTAATAGAAAAACCAATAATATTCAAGGTTGAGGATGCATTAAAGAAACAGATATTCCGTATATCCAACATGGACGTGCGGATTATCGACAGATATGTTTTGTCAGCACAGTATACGCCACAGACTGTAATGGATATATATTATGACAGTATCCTTGCAGAGCTGGAGAAATACTGGACACTTGAATATAATCTTTTAAAGAATTCCCAGTGGGAGTTTGAGAAAGAGGATATGCTTGTATTCACGATTGAGGACAGTTTCCTTGCACATCAGTATGCTGATACACTGACAGATTATTTCAAGAAAATATTCCTGAACAGATTCGGGTTTGAGATAGATGTTGAGTATCAGTATGCCAAGAAGAAGGAAAGCCAGTACGAGAGAGAAAATGCATACAGGATTAATCTTCGTGTCAAAGAAATTGAGAATAATATGATGGCGGCAGCAGAAGATAATGCCGACGGCAGGGATGATAAGAAACTTACTTCTGAACAGAAGGCAGCAAAGAAAGCTGAGACAGCAGCCAAGCAGAAGGCGGCTAGAGCAGCATTTTTTGCAAGCGATAACAGAGGCAGGGAAGAGCTTAAGACATACAGCAGAAAGCCTGCTAACGAAGATGTTTTATATGGAAGAGATTTTGACGGTGATGTAACACCGATTGAACAGATAGATACGGCAATCGGAGATGTTATTATCTCTGGTATGGTCCGTAATGTTGAAATGCGTGAAATCCGTAACGAAAGAACTATTATTATGTTCAATGTCACAGATTTTACAGACACAATTACAGTAAAGGTATTTGCAAAAAATGAGCAGGTACCGGAGCTTTCATGTGTTATCAAGAAGGGTAATTTCTTAAAGATTAAGGGTAATGCTACATTTGACAAGTACGACCAGGAAATATCAATTGCCAATGTGTGGGGCATAAGAAAAGGATCTGATACAAGACAGGTGCGTAATGACCTCGCACTTCATAAGAGAGTTGAGCTGCACTGCCATACCAAGATGAGTGATATGGATGGTGTGTCTTATGTATCTGATATTATCAAACAGGCAATTAGATGGGGACATAAGGCAATTGCAATTACTGACCACGGTGTTGTTCAGGCATTTACAGATGCATTCCATACGATGAGCGACCTCAAAGGCTCTTATGCTAAGAAGGGTGAGAAACTTGATTTTAAGATAATATACGGAGTCGAGGCTTATCTCGTTGATGATACCAAGCAGATTGTAACGAATCCGAGAGGACAGAGCTTTAACGATACATATGTTGTGTTCGACCTTGAGACAACGGGCTTTTCTGCGGAAGTTGACAGAATTATAGAGATAGGTGCAGTCAAGGTGTGCAATGGTGAGATAGTAGACAGATTCTCTACATTTGTTAATCCTGAGATTCCTATTCCGTTCAGAATTGAGACACTTACGCACATTAATGACCAGATGGTTATGAATGCACCTAAGATAGAGGAGATTCTGCCTAAGTTCCTTGAATTCTGCGAGGGTGCTGTTATGGTTGCACATAATGCGGAATTCGATACGAGCTTTATAATCAATAAGGCAGAGAAGATTGGTATAAATGTGGATACTACCATTATAGACACAGTGCTTCTTGCACAGTTTCTTATGCCAAATCTTCATAATTATAAGCTGGATACGCTTACAAAGCATCTTAATGTTGTACTTGAAAGCCACCACAGGGCGGTTGATGATGCTGCTGCGACTGCAGACATATTTGTCAAGATGATTAAAATGCTTTACGACAGGGATATTCCTGATGTTGATAAGCTTAATGAAGAAGGTAAGATGGATGAGAACGCCATCAAGAAGCTTCATCAGTATCACTGTATAATTCTGGCTTCTAATGAGATGGGAAGGATTAATCTGTACAGACTTGTTTCTGCATCACATTTGCAGTACTTTAACAGATTCCCTAAGATACCGAAGAGTCTTGTTAACCAATACAGGGAAGGTCTTATTATAGGAAGTGCGTGTGAGGCAGGTGAGCTTTTCAGAAGTCTTGTAAATGGTCGTTCAGAAGCAGAGATAGCGCGAATAGTTAATTTCTATGACTATCTTGAGATACAGCCAATTGGCAATAACAGGTTCATGATTGAGAAGGAAGACTGTTATGTTCAGAATGAGGAGGATTTGCGCAATCTGAACCGTAAAATAGTAGAACTTGGGGACAAATTCGGCAAGCCTGTTGTGGCGACCTGCGATGTGCATTTCTTAAATCCAGAGGATGAAGTGTACCGTAGAATTATCATGGCAGGAAAAGGCTTTGATGATGCGGATAATCAGGCACCGCTGTATCTTCATACTACTGAAGAAATGCTTCATGAATGTGATTATCTCGGAAGTGACAAGGCATACGAGGTTGTTGTAACCAACACTAATAAGATTATGGATATGTGTGAGGAGATTGAGCCTGTAAGACCGGATAAATGTCCTCCGTTCATTGAGAACTCTGACCAGATGCTTCGTACAATCTGTGAAAATAGAGCTCATGAGATATATGGTCCGGAGCTTCCACAGATAGTAACTGAGCGATTAGAGCGAGAGTTGAACTCAATTATCTCTAACGGATATTCCGTTATGTACATAATTGCACAGAAGCTTGTATGGAAATCTAATGATGACGGTTATCTGGTTGGTTCAAGAGGTTCGGTTGGTTCTTCATTAGCAGCAACAATGGCGGGTATCACCGAGGTTAATCCGTTAAGCCCGCATTATCTGTGTCCAAAATGCTACTATAATGATTTCTATTCAGATGAAGTCAAAGCATTTGCCGGAGGCGCAGGCTGCGATATGCCTGATAAGATATGCCCAAAATGCGGAGCAAAGCTTAATAAGATGGGATTTGATATTCCGTTTGAGACTTTCCTTGGTTTCAAGGGAAACAAAGAGCCTGATATTGATCTTAACTTCTCCAATGAATACCAGAGTAAGGCTCATGCCTATACAGAGGTTATCTTTGGAAAAGGGCAGACCTTCAAAGCTGGAACTATCGGTACTGTCGCAGAAAAGACTGCGTATGGTTTCGTTATGAAGTACTTTGAGGAGAAGTCAGCAAAGAATGCACTTGAGGGCAAGCCTCCTATTGTTAAGAGAAAATGTGAGATAGAACGAATAGCAGAAGGCTGTATTGATATTAGAAGAACTACAGGACAGCATCCTGGTGGAATTGTTGTACTTCCAATTGGTGAAGAGATTCATTCATTTACACCAGTACAGCACCCTGCAAATGATATGACGACATCTATAGTAACAACACATTTTGATTACCATAGTATTGACCACAACCTGTTAAAACTGGATATCTTAGGACATCTTGATCCTACAATGATACGAATGTTACAGGATTTAACGGGAATTGACCCTCTTGAGATTCCACTTGATTCTAAAGAGGTTATGTCGCTGTTCCAGAATACATCTGCACTTGGAATCAAGCCTGAGGATATAGGCGGCACAAAGTTAGGAGCACTTGGAATACCAGAATTTGGTACTGACTTTGCTATGCAGATGCTTATGGATACCAAGCCACAGTATTTCTCAGACCTTGTCCGTATCGCAGGACTTGCGCATGGTACTGATGTATGGCTTGGCAATGCACAGACTCTTATTAAAGAAGGAAAAGCTACTATTTCAACAGCTATATGTACACGAGACGATATTATGATATATCTTATCCAGAAGGGACTTGATTCAGAGGAATCATTTAAGATAATGGAAATGGTACGAAAGGGTAAGGTTGCATCCGGCAAATGTAAAGAATGGCCGGAGTGGAAGCAGGATATGATTGACCATGGTGTACCAGACTGGTATATATGGTCATGCGAGCGAATCAAGTACATGTTCCCTAAGGCACATGCTGCAGCGTATGTTATGATGGCATGGCGTGTTGCATACTGTAAGGTATTTTATCCGCTTGCATATTACACAGCTTACTTTAGTATAAGAGCCACAGCATTTGACTATGAGAAAATGGCTATGAGCCCTGTAAGGCTTGAACACTACATTGCTGAGTACAAAGCCAAGAAAGCAGAAGGAACAATCTCTAATACAGAAGAAGATGAACTTGGTGTAATGCGTATTGTTCAGGAAATGCATGCAAGAGGCTATGAATTCACACCTATAGACATATATAAGGCAAAGGCAAGAACATTCCAGATAATTGATGGAAAGATTATGCCATCATTCAAGGTTATATCAAAGGTAGGTGAAGTCGCCGGAGAGTCAATAGAGATAGCCGCCAGAGATGGCGAATTCTTATCAAAGGATGACTTACGCCAGCGAGCCAAGATAGGACAGTCAGCGATTGATAAGCTTTCAGAGCTTGGAATACTTGGAGATATGACAGACAGCAACCAGTTGTCACTGTTTGACCTGTAATGGGGAATTGAGGTGAGTGTGATGGTGGCTTGGGCTGAGAAAATGTGTTAAGAGGATGTGCTAAGTGGATGCGCTACGGTGATGTTTTGCGATGATGTTTTGCGGGGCATTACTGTGTGTGTTATGTGGCGAACACCTACTAAAAGCTATCGGATAACAGAATTAGTGGGTGTTTTTCTTATAATATTGCTATGGCTTCAGAGCAGAGACCTACTAAAGTATCTAAGTATTGTACTTTGGTAGGTTTTTTTCTTCCAATTTCATAGAATAAAACAACACATTGCTTGTGATTGACCTACGCAATAAGCTGTATTGGATGTTTGCGTGTGCTTTTATTCTGAAAATATCTCAACCAGCAAGAATTATCACCTACTAAAAATGCATACAGGAATATAACAGTAGGTCTTTGCTTTCTGATTACAATGTAAATGTGCAGAAAGCCAGTAAACAAGCGGCTTCACAGACATGTCAGTCCCGCTTAAAAGTCAATGATTGAAAAAAATTGAACTTTTTTGAAACTTTTTGAAAAAAGTTGTTGACAATGTGTACACCTGATGATATTATATACAAGTCGCCGCGGTAAGCGGTAACAAATAAGACTTAAAACACCAGATAAATACTGGGTTTGAGCGATATAGATCTTTGATAACTGAATAGAAAGACAACCTTGAAATTCTTTGAGAATTTTAAAATG